>ENA-OFCE01001034-OFCE01001034.1-metagenomes-genome-assembly--contig:-NODE-1034-length-15437-cov-2.458523_pt1 | contig 15437 bp, 4 predicted proteins | sample MGYA00153388_OFCE01 | MGnify analysis MGYA00153388
GCGTGATACCGCGCTGTTGGAAAAATGCCGCCGCCCTTGAGAGACTCAAGTGGGGAGTGGCGATCACCCGGTTTTCAACGCGGGAGAAAACAGCGTCGCCCGGTTTTAATGTTTCAGAGATATCACCGCGAACGCCGTTCGAAAGGTGACGGATGACCGACAATGGCGGCACGATTTGATATGCACTGAGAATATCGAGTGCATCTTGATACGTCGAAGGATCCGGAGCCGTCGGCCCGGATGCAATCGCTGAGGGGTCATCACCAGTCACATCGGAAATAATTAACGAAAGCACCCGCGCCTTGGTTGATGCCGCCAATCTTCCGCCTTGAATCGCGGACAAATGCTTTCTGACGATGTTCATTTCCTGGATTGGCGCGCCACAGGCCAGCAATGCCGACGTGACTGCTTTCAGGTCCGCCATCGAGATACCAGCCACAGGCAGCGAAAGCAGGCTGGAGCCGCCGCCTGATACCAGCACCAGCAGCAGGTCATCTGTGGTCAGCGTTTCGGCAAGGGCGAGAATTTCCTTTGCCGCCACCTCGCCAGCCTCATCCGGCACCGGATGTCCGGCTTCGAGTACGCGAATTCGCGGCAACGGCGCGGCGTCACCTTCAATGCTCGCGTAGCCGTGCGCATAACGCGTAATGACGATACCTTCAAGTGTAGCGCTCGCAGGCCAGTGCAACTCCACGGCCCTGGCCATTGCTGCAGCTGCTTTACCCGCGCCAACGACGACCGTCTTTCCCCTTGGAGGCGCGGGAAGATGCGCTGGCACGATCACCAGCGGATCGGCAGCAGACATCGCTGCGCGGAAACTATCGACTAGTAGCTCACGTGGATTCATGGGTCAGACTATTTTCGCGCAGCCGCGCGCTTTTGGGCAGCTCCCAGCAGCGGTGCGAGATATCGACCGGTGAAACTCTGCGGCATTTGCGCCAAGTCTTCGGGCGTGCCCTGGCCAATAATTTCACCGCCGCCGTCGCCGCCTTCCGGACCCAGGTCAATCAACCAATCCGCCGTCTTGATGACATCGAGATTGTGTTCAATGACGACCACGGTATTGCCTTGGTCACGCAGGCGATGCAGTACTTTCAGCAGCAGATCGATGTCGTGAAAATGCAGCCCGGTCGTGGGCTCGTCCAGGATAAAGAGCGTCTTGCCGGTGTCGCGCTTTGATAGCTCCAATGAGAGCTTTACCCGCTGTGCCTCTCCGCCTGACAACGTCGTCGCGCTCTGGCCTAGCCGGATGTAGCCCAGACCGACCTCGAGCAAGGTATTCAGCTTTCGTGCGATAACCGGAACTGGCTTGAAAAACTCGAACGCCAGTTCAACCGTCATAGCGAGTATCTCGTGAATGTTCTTGCCCTTGTAGCGTACATCGAGTGTTTCCCGGTTGTAGCGCTTGCCAAAGCAAACGTCGCATGGAACATATACATCTGGCAGAAAGTGCATCTCTACCTTGATCACGCCGTCACCTTCACACGCCTCGCAACGCCCGCCTTTGACGTTGAACGAAAAACGTCCGGGCCCATAGCCGCGCGCCCGTGACTCGGGTACGCCAGCAAACAGATCACGGATCGGCGTGAACAATCCTGTGTACGTCGCCGGATTGGAGCGAGGCGTACGACCGATAGGCGATTGGTCGACGTTAATTACCTTGTCAAAGTGATCGAGGCCCTCGATGGCTTCAAACGGCGCGGGTTCGTCCATCGACGCATAAATATGTTGCGAAACGGTTTTGTAAAGGGTGTCGTTAATCAGTGTCGATTTACCGGAACCAGAAACGCCGGTGATGCAAACAAAAGCACCGACCGGCAAATCGAGTGTGACGTTTTTCAGATTATTTCCAGACGCTCCCTTGATGCGCAGTATTTTTTGCAGGTCTACTTTTCCGCGCTTTTTGGGAACAGCAATCTGCTTCTTTCCTGAAAGATACTGCCCGGTAAGCGACTGCGAGGCGCGCTTGATTTCATCCGGTGTGCCCTGCGCCACCACCTGTCCCCCGTGCACGCCTGCGCCTGGACCCATGTCCACCACGTGGTCGGCTGCATTGATGGCGTCTTCGTCATGCTCGACCACGATCACTGAATTGCCAAGATCACGCAGTCGCTTAAGGGTTTCCAACAGTCGGTCATTGTCGCGCTGATGAAGGCCAATCGATGGCTCGTCTAGCACGTACATCACGCCGGTCAGTCCCGAACCAATTTGCGACGCCAGTCGAATGCGTTGCGCCTCGCCCCCGGAAAGCGTGTCGGCTGAACGCACCAGCGAAAGGTAGTCGAGGCCGACGTTGTTCAAAAAAGTGAGGCGGCTTGAGATTTCTTTCAGTATCCGATCCGCAATGGCCATTTTCTGCGGGCTCAGTTTCACCTTGTCGAACCACTGAAACGAGTCTTTCAATGACATCGCGGAGAGTTGGTGGATGGTCTTGTCGCCCACTTTTACGTTGCGTGCTTCGGTACGCAAACGTGTGCCTTCGCACTCCGGACAGGTTTTGGTGGAAATGTACTTTGAAAGCTCTTCTCTCACCGCCATTGAGTCTGTCTCACGATGGCGACGTTCAAGGCTGGGCACAATGCCTTCGAATGCTTCTTCGCGGAGTATTGGCTTGCCACGCTCGCCCGGATACTTGAACGCGATCTTGGTCTTGCCTGAGCCAAACAAAATGAGCTGCTGCGTTTCCAGGTCGAGCTGATCAAAGGGCTTGTCGATATCAAACTGGTAATGCGCCGCCAAGCCCACCAGTATCTGAAAATAGAACTGGTTACGGCGATCCCAACCCTTGATAGCGCCGCCAGCCAACGACAACCCTGGATACGCCACAATTCGTTTGGGATCGAAAAAAGTGATTTGCCCGAGCCCGTCGCACTTCTGGCAGGCGCCCATCGGGTTGTTGAACGAAAAAAGTCGCGGTTCCATCTCGGACAAGGAATAGTCGCAAACCGGGCACGCGAACTTGGACGAAAACAATGTTTCCTTGTCGGTGTCCATGTTGACCGCAACAACTTTGGCACCACCGATACGCAAGCTGGTTTCAAATGATTCGGCAAGGCGTTGCTTGGCATCCTCGGCGACCTTCAAGCGGTCCACCACGACTTCGATGGTGTGCTTCTTCATTTTGTCGAGCTTCGGAAAAGCATCGATCTCGATGACCTTGCCGTTCACGCGCAGCCGCACAAACCCTTGCGCACGAAACTCTTCGATCATGTCGACGTGTTCCCCCTTGCGATTCACTACCACCGGCGCCAGCAACATCAACTTGGAGCCTTCAGGATAGGCAAGTACCGTATCAACCATTTGTGAAACCGTCTGCGCCTCCAGGGCCAACTTATGTTCGGGGCAATACGGCGTGCCGGCGCGTGCAAACAACAAGCGCAGGTAGTCGTGGATTTCCGTCACGGTGCCCACGGTCGAGCGCGGATTGTGTGATGTTGCTTTCTGCTCGATGGAAATTGCCGGCGACAAGCCTTCGATCAAATCGACATCGGGTTTTTCCATCAACTGCAGAAATTGCCGCGCGTATGTCGATAGTGACTCCACGTATCGCCGCTGACCTTCAGCGTAAAGCGTATCGAAAGCGAGCGATGACTTGCCCGAACCGGAAAGTCCGGTGATCACGACCAGCGAATGGCGCGGCAAATCGAGACTGATGTTTTTAAGGTTGTGGGTGCGGGCACCGCGAATCTTGATAAATTCCATGAATCTCTTATGAGGAAAACGGGCTAAAGCATTGACGGGTATGGCAATGAAATACTTACCCGGCCGACAACGCGGGAAACAGAAAGGCAACCGTACATTTTACAGAAATCATGAGTCGCCCCGCAGGTGTTTTTTCGCGCACAATAGCGGGGCACTTCGATAATCGCGGTGCGTTCACGTGGGGAGCGGCAAAGCCTCTCCCCCTAAATTAATTGTTATGGAAGGAAGTCTCATGGCATCAGTCAATAAAGTCATTCTGGTTGGTAACCTCGGACGCGACCCGGAAACGCGTTACATGCCCGACGGCGGCGCAATCACCAATATTTCCATTGCCACAACATCGACGTGGAAAGACAAAAGCGGGGAAAAGCAGGAAGCCACCGAATGGCACCGCATTTCATTTTTTGGCAAGCTCGCCGAGATCGCCGGTGAGTACCTCAAAAAAGGCTCGCAGGTATATGTTGAGGGCAAATTGCGCACGCGCAAGTGGCAGGACAAGGATGGTCAAGATAAATACACGACGGAAGTGATCGCGGATGCGATGCAGATGTTGGGTGGAAGGCAGGGAATGGGCGGGGATGGCGGCGGGGATTACGCCAAGGCGTCCAGTGGCGCGTCATCTGGGCCTTCTGGTGGTTCGTCCTCCAAACCGGCGGGAGCTGCCAAGGGTGGAGCGGCGAAATTTGATGATATGGATGACGATATTCCGTTCTGACCTAAAAAGTACCCTAGCTCTATTTCGTAAAAAAAATGCCACCTTTGAACATCAAGAGTGGCATTTTCTTTCTTAAGTTGCTTGTCTATGGTTCGTCGTTGCCACAATTAGTAATCAAGCTACTATTTTCAAGATCGGTTGCGGGCAATGACTCAGTCGCCCATCTTTGAATAGCTGCAAACGGCCAAAAGCGGCTACTCAAATCCGAGTCCTAAATTGCCGCAAAGCCGTCATCCGAACGCCTTGTATTTCCAAAGGCATCAACTATTTCCCTTGAATGCTGCGCATCATTTATACCGACATCAATGACACGTTGGTTCGATCGGTCGGGTCGAAACGGATACCGATACCCGCTGTTATTGTGGCGGTCCAATTCCTTTAAAATTGCAGGGTACTTCGGCGCTAACCAACGCCACAGCCTTGAACACAACCACTAATCCCTTTCGCCGAACCAAGTCATTCCCGGAATCATTTATGACAAAACGGAGAACATTCTTGCGAGCTGGCCTTGCCGGTCGCAAGAGCTATTACAAATTACTTCTACTGACGTGGCTCGCCATTACGGTTCACCGCGATTGTGTTGCCGGGAGGAGCGCTCATCTGTACGCGATGCTCACGCCCGCGGTAATCGTAGGTCACGTCCCAGTATGCCGGCGTCGTGCTGGCGACATTACTGCAACGCTGCACATCGCGGTCGTAACCACCACTGTCACCACGACCCTGGTTCGCACCGATCAAGCCGCCTGCAACGGCACCGCCTGCGGTAGCCACATCTTTGCCGCGCCCACCGCCTACTTGATGACCAAGTACGCCTCCAATGATTGCACCAAGAACAGCACCGCCAACGTTGGCGTCACCACGACCGCTACCGGAAACCTGCTCGCGTTCGATCCAGCAGCGCTGCTCGGGCGGTCCGACCACGGCGCGTACGGAAGTAACCGGCGCCTCGTAAACACGCTCGTTGGCGCGCTGGCGATATTCGTAGTTTGCGGCGGGTAATGGCACCGGTTCTTCGTTACGGTAGGTCGCATTTTGGTTCACTTGTCGGACAGACGAAATCTTGTCGTTGATGCCCATGCCACTCAGTGATTCATAGCTGCCCTGTCGCAATATGACGCAGGTCCCGCCAAAACGCTCGTCGGTACAGGCTTGCCAACGCCCGCGGTCAACTACGACAGAAGAGGCGCGATCATTGAACCCCTGATTAGCGAAATTACCAACCTGTCGGTCGGTGGTGAAGGCGCGGCCGCGAAAGCCATCGTGTTCGTAAAATGTGATTTGTGCCGCTGCCTGCGTGGCGAGCAAAACAGTTGTGGCACCGAGTGCGGCTTTTAGCTTCCAATTCATGGCTAGTCCTTTGCATGGCTGTCCGACGCACCAAAATGCGCGTGGCAGCGGTCAGGTTCGACGTTAAAAATTCGGAATGTGTCTCCAACCAATATAGCTTATTGGATTCAATCCGATTCGGGCATCGGTCACAACTGACAAGCGCGTGGGACATTTACGCATTTCCCTGTAGTCGCCTGCTTACAAATGTGTGAGATGGCTGGTATCCAGTTCCGCGAAAGTGTTTGCGAAATTTGGCAAAAGTCTATTATTGGCGGACCTTTCAGAGCATTTATCGTCTACGACCCGCATCCACCCTTGTTCACGCGTGCCATGCTTCCACCAATCTCAAATCCGTCACCCGTATGAAGGCCGGGTCTCAAACTCGCCAGCAATATCAGGAATTTACAAATCTTGGCCACCGGCCTTCGCCGACAGGTCAGTGTTTTTAATAGGTTCCTGAACGGGGATGTGGATTACCACCGAATGCGCATGCCGGTCGTCGACAAGCGTTATGACGCTATCGCTTCGCACGACATCATCAACCGTGACTTGCATCGAGCCCACTGGCACACTATCACCGACGCGTGTTTGTACGACTTCAATGCGATAGACCGTTTCGCGATACCGGTACTGCATCTTGAAACCAGGCCAGTCTTTCGGCAGGCAGGGCGCGAAATGCAGCTTGTCCACGTCGAGCTGCAACCCAAGAAGTGACTCGACAACGAGGCGGTACATCCAGCCCGCCGAGCCCGTGTACCAGCTCCAACCGCCGCGACCCGTATGCGGCGCGACACCATATACGTCGGCTGCGATCACGTATGGCTCAACTTTATAGATCGCAACCTCTTCAGCTGAGCTACCGTGGCTCAGGGGATTGATCATATTGGTCAGCTCCCACGCGCGGCGGCTGTCACCGAGCTTGGCAAATGCCATCGCCGCCCAAATCGCGCCGTGCGTATATTGCCCGCCATTCTCACGCACGCCGGGAACGTAGCCGCGGATATAGCCTGGATCCAGCGCCGATTTATCAAACGGCGGGTCGAGAAGCTGGATGATCTTGTCCTCGCGTCGAACAAGGCGTGCATCCAGCGAGTTCATGGCCGTTTGTGTGCGGCTGGCTTCGCCGACACCAGACAAGACCGACCAACTCTGCGCGATCGAGTCGATCTGGCATTCGTCATTGCCTGCTGAACCCAACGGCGTGCCGTCGTCAAAGTAGGCGCGCCGGTACCATTGCCCATCCCAGCCATGGCGTTCGATGTTCTGCGAGAGCTTGTCACGCTCGTCCTGACATCGTTGTGCAAAGCCGGTGTCGCCCTGCAATCGCGCAAGCCGTGTAAATTGCGCCAGTACTTCGCACAGGAAAAATCCCAGCCAGATGCTTTCACCGAGACCTTTCTCGCCGACCATGTTCATGCCATCGTTCCAGTCGCCGGAACCGATCAGCGGCAGGCCATGCACACCAGTAGTAAGCCCGCGCTCGATGGCACGCACGCAATGCTGATAAAGGCTGGCGGTTTCGTCTGATCGGGTTGGTAGATCGTAATAAGAGTCGTCATCCGGGCTTACCTGTCGACCGTCCAGAAAGCGAATCGATTCATTGAGCACGCCGGTGTCGCCCGTGGTGAGCACGTAACGGCTGGTGGCAAGCGGTAGCCATAGGTAATCGTCGGAACAATGCGTGCGCACGCCGCGACCAGACGGCGGATGCCACCAATGCTGCACGTCACCCTCCTTGAACTGGCGGCTTGCACAAAGCAGCAATTGTTCACGAATCAATTGTGGTGTGGCATGAATAAGTGCCATCACGTCCTGCAACTGATCACGAAAGCCAAACGCGCCGCCGGACTGGTAATAGCCGCTGCGCGCCCACAGGCGGCAGGCTAGCGTTTGATACAGCAGCCAACCATTGACCAGCACATTGAGGGAAGCGTCGGGTGTCTCGACCTGCACGGCCCCAAGCGTGCGTTGCCAGTATTGACGAACCTTTCCCAGCGTCTCCGCAGCAGTGGCAGGGCCGCGGTGACGTTGCAGCAGCTTGCGTACATCGTTGAGGTCGCGGCCATCACCCAGTCGGAACACTGTTTCGTACTCCTCGCCATCGGCCAGCTCGAACATAACCTGGATCGCCGCACAAGGGTCCAGCGCCGCGCCCACTTTGTTCGATAGTTGCGTACGTGTCATGGCCGCCGGATGACGCATGGTGCCATTGCGCCCAATAAATTCCAGCCGGTCACCCGTGAAAGTGCGCGCCGATTCATCCACATCGAAAAAAGCGACGCGTTCTGCGAATTCGGTGTTGTAGGCGTTGCGCGCGCACAGGGCACCGCTGAGCGGATCGATCTCGGTGATGACGTGCATGGTCGATTTTGCCTTCAGGTCGCCCAACACCCACTCGACATAGCCGGTTGCCGAAAGTCGGCGCGTGCGACCGGACTGGTTGGTCATTTTTAACACTGAAAGCTTGATGGTGTCATCGAGCGCAACGTAGACGCTGAGTTGTGAGCTTATGCCATCTTCAGTGTGTTCAAACACGCTGACGCCGAAGCCATGGCGGCTAATGTAGGGCGAATCACCACCGGCCGGAAGCGGCGTTGGTGACCAGAAGTGGCCGGTCTCTTCGTCGCGCAGATAGAAGGCCTCCCCGCTAGCATCGCAAACGGGATCGTTGTGCCATGGCGTGAGTCGGAACTCGTGCGCATTACTGCTCCATGTGTAGGCCATGCCGCTCTCGGAAATAACCGTACCGAAGTACGGGTTCGCGAGCACGTTTACCCAAGGCGCGGGCGTGGTCTGCTTCGGCGTCGTCGTGATGACGTACTCGCGTCCATCGGCCGAGAAGCCGCCGAGCCCGTTGTAGAAAAGCAGATCGGTCGATGTCGCGTGAGGTAGTTGCGATTCCGAAGGACCTGTGGCACCAACAGAATCGGCTACCCGATAGTCGCTCGTCGGCTTTAAAAGCAGCAGATTCAAGTGTTTTGCGCGTGCGTCACTGAAGCCGCGTCGATTGATCTGGTCCGCCAACGAGCCGCGACGATCGCTGATGATGGCGCGCGCGACCGATTCGAATAGCTGGCGGTCTTCAATCGACATATGTTCAGATGAGCGCACAAAGATGCCGCCCGGTCGGTCGATAACATGCGCCTCGATGCCCGCTGCAATCAGCCCCATGATTTGTTCTTGCAGAAATTGTCGATAGCCGCCGCGATCCTCGTTCCAGATGACCAGATCTACCACCAGGCCCTTGAGGCGCCAGTAAGCGTGTGCTTTCACGAGCTGCCGAACCAGGTCGATATTGGCGGGGTCACCGATTTGCAACAAAACAATTGGCAAGTCGCCCGAAATGGCATAGCCCCAGAGGCCCGATTGGGTGCGCCGATTACGCATTAGCACGCTGGCATCTGCGCGTAAACCGGGGTTGGGGTACACAACTGAATTGGCGAGACGGTTGTAGAGCTGTGCGTCGGCTTCAGTCGCGTTGATTTGTCGCAGGACCACCTGACTATGCGTCCAGGACAATTCAAAAACGCGATCCGCGAGTCGCCTGTCCTGATATTTCTCCACCAGTGTCATTGCGACATCGCGAGATTCGGCGACACCTGAAACGATATCAATGACGACCGTTTGCCGGGGATTAAGTGTTATCAAGCTCCGGATGGCGACAATCGGATCCAGAACCGAACCCTGGCTTCCGGAAAGAGGCGCGCGGCCGGTCAGCGCCGTGGGCGCAACGGCTGTGTTCCCGCGGCCGATAAACTGCAAGCGGTCTGTTTCATACGATACCTCTCCCGCGGCGGCGCCATGGACTGCCAACAGGTGAAACATCCATGGCGCATTCTCGGACTGAGAACGGGGTCGTCTCGTACACAGGATTGCCTGCCTCGCGGGGATGATTTCGGTTTGCACGAACAAGTTGCTGAACGCCGGGTGGGATGCATCGGCGGCGTCCGCCGCGAGCACCACCTCCGCATAGCTGGTGACTTCAATGGTGCGACGCGTGCGAGCGCTGTTATAGATGTGTATGCGCCGCATCTCGATCGGATCTTCGGGCGACGCAACGATTTCAGTGTGCGTATTGTAATCAAGGTCGCGGCGTCGAAATTCAGCCCGGCCTTCAGAGAAGATGGCCTCGTACGTGTCTGCCTTCCTGAGCGTTGGCTGATGCGTATTGGACCAGAATATCCCGCTGGCAGTGTCGCGGATATAACAGAAGGTGCCCCAATTATCGCGGGTAGCGTCCTCGCGCCATCGCGTTACGGCGAGGTCCTTCCAGCGGCTGTAGCCGCCACCGGCATTCGTCACCATCAGGTGGTAATGGCGATTGGATAGCAGCTGCACTTCCGGTGTCGATGTTGAAGCACTGTTGATGACGCGCACCGGGGTTTCAAGATCGTTGGCCATCAGTCGAATCGCGGCAAACCTGACGGTGTGCAACTGCAATGCGTCGGCTTTTGGCACCCGTTCCTGCAGCAACAGCATGGTCGCCTGAAACATCGTTTCCGAGGCGAAGCGCTTTTGCATTGGCCGATCCAGCAACAAGTAGGCAAGCGACAACAGGACCATGCCCTGGTGATGCGCCATGTACGAGCGGATCACAACACTTGTCTGGCCACGCGGCAGGCGCGCGGCGGTGTAATCGACAGCCTCGTAGAAGCCGTACTTTCCTGCCAGCCCCTCATCATTGAGCCGTTGCAGATTCAGGCAGGCGGCTTCCGGTGCCACCATCAATGCCAACGCCGATGCGTAGGGTGCCACCACCAAATCATCGGCGAGCCCACGCTTGAGCCCGAGCCCGGGCACACCGAAAGCGCGGTACTGATAGTTGAGCGCAGCGTCAACCGTGTTGTAGCCGGACTCCGAAATTCCCCACGGCACATTGCGCTGCGCGCCATAGGCAATCTGCCTGTCGACGGCGGCGTGACAAGTGCGATCGAGCAAGGTATTTTCAAAAGTGGGCATGACCAGGAGCGGCATCAAATATTCGAACATCGAGCCGCTCCAGGACAGCAGTGCAGGCTCGCCACCGGTAGGGGTCAGCAAGCGCCCCATTGCAAACCAGGTTTCCTGTGGCACTTGCCCCTGCGCAATCGCCACGAAGCTGCCCAGACGAGCCTCCGAAGCGAGCATGTCGTAGGTGCTTGAATCCTGCCGGTGCTCGTTGATGTTGTAGCCGATCGTGAACAGATGCCGCGCTTTGTCGTAAAGAAAATCGGTTTCCATGGTTGACAGCGCGGTGGCTTGCTGCGTCAGCTGCTCGATATCAGTCATTCGCTGATTGGCAACGCGACTGACGTCACTGAATTTCGCGCTTAGTGCCGTCAGGAACTCGCGCTCTTCTGCTGTCCCGTCTACGGTCAATCGCTGCGCGATATCTGCCAACCAGTTGCCGCTACTGCTCGCCAGTTCGCGCAACGACGGGACCGCGATGGCATCCAAACAATCGCGAATGCGATTAGACGCATTTGGCAGTGCTGTCCACGGCGCGAGCAGGGTAAGTTCGTCGAGCGCGCGTTGACACTGCTGAGTCAACGCTGACGCCCACCATTGTGCGTCGCTGTCATCAATGCTGCCGGCTTCATTGTTAAGACTGGCAGAAAGCGCCGTGGATGACATTACGAACTGGGTGAGCCAGTCTTGAGTTGCTTCAAGCGTGGTCGGATAGATAATACGGGCAGAGGACAGTTGTTTTTCCAGCTGGTCGAGAAATATGTGCGTGGTGGGAAGTGGGTCGTTCAATACGTGCTTGATCACTTTCAGCGTGTCGGACAACCCGCCAAAGAGTCGCGGGTGAATAATTTTGTCGTCTGGCAATACCAATAGTCCTGAGCGCAGGGTCAGCAAATGACCAGCCAGATTGCCGCTGTCTACGGATGAAATGTAGAGCGGCTTCAGCGGCTCGCACGTTTGCGTGTCGTACCAGTTGAAAAAGTGACCGCGATTCCTCCTCAGGCCGGTCATCGTCGCGAGGGTTTTCGTGGAGCGGTCAATGAGCTCCCCAGTGGGAATGTAGCCGAAGTCATAAGCGGACAAATTAGCGAGTAGCGCCAGCCCCATATTGGTGGGTGAGGTGCGGTGCGCAACCACACCGAGTGGGTGCTCCTGGAAATTATCCGGGGGTAGCCAGTTGTCATCCGGTCCGACAAACGTCTCGAAGAAGCGCCATGTTTTGCGCGCATTCAACTGCAGGAAATCGATTTGCAGCGTGGTAAGGCGTGGCGTGCGGCGCGTGAGCGGCCGACTTGTCCACCAGGCGATAGCCGGCGCCCCCATCCACAACAACAGGATTGGCCAGGCGTAGGCAAGCGCGTCGGAAATGGTGGCCACCATATACACCGCCGTGATGACGGCGATGGTCGGTGCGACCCACATGCTCCGATAGCTGGCGAGCAAACTATTGCGGTCACCGCCATCTGCGGATACGGTGGAGGAAGGCGTCCACTCGAGCAGATGAGTATGCGAAACGAAGATGCGCCAGTTAGTGCGGATGACCGCATCAAGGCTGAATGCGGCTTCATAGGGAAGGCAGGAAAGCGTGAATACCGCTTGAACGAGCTGTATCGCCGTGGAATCAAATACCTGCGATAAATGCTGCCGGAGAGTCACGTCACTGGATTTGCTGACGAGCGCGAGCAGGGCAGCCGCCAGAATGGGGATGAGCATGATGCCCAACACCACTGCCGTCCAAAGCCAGCCTGACGGCAGCACGGTCCAGCCCATCAGCAAAAGCAGCATCAATGCGGCGGGCACTAGGCTGCGCCGCAGGTTATCGAAAATTTTCCATTGAGAAAGTATGGAGAGCGGGTTGGCACAGTGGGCAGTCTCTGCGTCGAGACTGATGCCCGGCACACGTCGCATCAACCAGGAGGCAATCTGCCAGTCGCCACGAATCCATCGGTGACGACGACTCACGTCCGCGCTGTAGCGCGACGGGTATTCTTCAAACAGCTGCACATCGCTCAACAAAGCGGCACGCGCATAACAACCTTCGAGCAGGTCGTGACTAAGGATGCGGTTCACAGGCATGCGCGCGTCAAGCGCGTGCTCGAAAGCATCAACATCGTATATGCCTTTGCCGATAAACGAACCCTCCGTGAACACGTCCTGATAGACATCGGAGACGGCGCGCGTGTACGGGTCGATCCCAGGCTCGTTACCGAACAATCGCGCATAGCGCGACTGGATACTGCCTTGCAGGCTCACCGCGACCCGGGGCTGCAAAATGCCATAACCCTCGATGACGCGTTGTTTGGCTTCATCATAGACTGCACGATTCAAGGGGTGCGCGATCGTGCCGGCAAATTGCCGGGCAGCGTCGCGCGGCAACTGCGTATCCGTGTCGAGCGTAATGACGTATTTCACCTGCATCAGAACCGACGTCTCACCGACAATGCGCGAAAAACATTCGCGCGCACCACCGCGCAAAAATGCATTCAGCTCGGCGAGTTTGCCTCGCTTGCGTTCGTAACCCATCCAGACCCGCTCGGCAGCGTTCCAGCGGCGCGGTCGGTGAAGCAGGAAAAAAGTGTCGTGCGCCGCATGTGGGTATTTGTCGTTGAGAGTCGCGATTCCTTCCTCCGCCATTTGCACCAGGGAATCGTCCTCGGGTAAGTTCTCCTCGGTTGCGTCGCGAAAATCTGTGAGCAGGGCGAAGTGCAGATTGTCATCGCGATTGGCCAGGAACCGCACCTCAAGAGCCTCGACCAGCTCCTCGACATTCGCGGCACTCGTCAGCATCGTCGGCACCACCACCAGCGTGCGCATTGAAGTCGGGATACCTTCGGAGAAATCCATTCGCGGCAACAAATGCGGTGTTACCAGTAATGTTGCCAGCCAATTGGTGAGCGCCACAGCCAATTGGCTGACGGTTAACAGTAAAACGACGCCGGTCACCACGAGTAGCCAATCGGGCAAGGCGGTGATATTGGCCTGCAACAGGAGTGCGCCCGTGAGCAGAAAGGTCAGCAGCGCAATCGAACCAAAATACAGCAGAGACGGCCGCGCACCGACGATTCTCCGCAGCGCCTCACCACGCGACACCCGGCTTTCCACTGCGTGTTCAAGTAGCGGCAAACCTTTGTCGATCAGATAGAAGCCGACATGCGCCTCACGCCCTTGGGGCAGGTCGCTGTTTGTATTTTCGTTCGCAAGGCGGATTAAAGCCTCGGCGATTTCGTGTTCAGAAAGTTTGCTGCGCTTGGCCGTTTTCTCGATGACGTGGCGATAACGGTCGCGTGTCGCGAAATCCATTCCCTCGTAAACGCCGCCCGGATCCCGTCGCAGTGTCTGTTCGACCACGCTCATCGTTTCAACGAACACGCGCCAATCCATCGCACCTAGAAACCGCAGACTGGCAATGCTGTTGCTGATCGAAACCTGTGCCGCAGCCTGCTTTTGTGTTTCCAATTGCACCATGCGCTCGATCGTCTGGTCAGATTCGGAGAGCAGCCGTTCAATCCATGTCAGCGGTAAAGCCAGCGCCGCACTTTGCCCTTGCAGGCGGCGCATGAATTCGGACACAAACTGTGTCGTCATCGGCGGATTTGAACGCGCCATATCGGCGACGACAAGTATCAGACTTTTGGGATCTTTCTCTACAATGGCAGTCATCTGATCAGCCCATGAATCGGCGAGATCGCGATCCATCATTCCCGCGCCCACGCGCGCGGCGACGCGGCGCAGATTTTCAATCAGCGCCAGACGCAACATGATGGGGATTGCCCAGAGTTCGCCCAGCTTTAACGTGGTGGCGCTCTGGTAAGCGGAAACGAAGCGGCTTAGACTGTCGGGATCCACCCGCCCATCGCCATGCGAAATCGTTTCCAGCGCGATGTCGTAGACACGCGGCAGCCCGGCGGAACTGCCGCGCGCCAGCCGCGGCAATTCCTGGCTGTAACCCTTGGGAAAGTGCCTCTTGGCAATGCGAATCTGCTCTTCTATCAAATGGAAGTTGTCTAGCAGCCATTCCCCGGCTGGCGTAACGCGACGATTCGCCGTGACCGCCTTTGTGAGCAGACCACAGACGTCAACCAGAACGCCTTCATTGGCGGCGAGTCGGCCCAGCAATCGGTCGGGTGTGCGTCCCGACAGTAGCCGGTGGGTGCCGGCCAGTGCCTTGCCGTGTTGTTCCATCTGCCCGGCACTGAGAAGTTCCGATTGCAGAGGCGGCTCGTCGGCATATTTATACTGCCTGGGGCCGCCACGCAGATGTGCGCCCCATAAAAGGATACTTGCAAGAAACGACTTTCTGTTCGTCTTCAAATGCGGGTTCGCTTTCTGATTAGAACGATGAGTTTACCGGTGCCCGCCAAGGCTGCGGCTGATGGCACGCACTTGATGCACACAAGTCGCCGCTTTTCGATCCTTGATTCAACCGGTTGTGCACGTTCTCTACTTGAAGCCGCATTTCCGCGATGCGGGCAGGCCTTCGAGCATTGTCGCTCGCTCGCGGGCGTTCTCCTCTTCAACGCCGCATATGTCCGCAATTATGCGTCTGCCCTTTGCGTTTCACACGCATATCTCGATTAGTCGATTTTCAGCTGCAAACGTAGTTCAAGCCGAACACGCTGCGGCGGTGTGTGCGCGCGTTTACTAATTTCATTATCGAACTGCATCCTGGGATGGTCTGTACGCTGCCGCACCGACAACCTTCGAGAACCGCGAGCGTAGATTCAAGAGGCACTGCGTTTGCATC
>ENA-OFCE01001036-OFCE01001036.1-metagenomes-genome-assembly--contig:-NODE-1036-length-15388-cov-6.666406_pt1 | contig 15388 bp, 17 predicted proteins | sample MGYA00153388_OFCE01 | MGnify analysis MGYA00153388
TGATGTGCGTGGCGGTGTCCAGATCACGCTGGAAATAGTGCTGAAGAACCATCACCACAAACTCCATCGGCGTGTAATCGTCGTTGAGCAGCACAACTTGGTACATCGAAGGCGGCTTGGTACGCACTGCCTTGCGCTCCGCCACCACCGTACCTTGACCGTTATCGCGACGTGGAACTGGCGGGGGTGCAGGCGGCGCCGTTGGTTCTGGCGGGATGTCGTCAGGCATGCTTCATTCTATCGACTAGCTTACAAATCAATGGCGAGCGATCGCAATCCCGTCCGTCCTGGAGATGTTGATGCGCCGACGACGGATTCAAGCCTGCGATGGCGGTCGATTATCGAGCCACTCCCGTCAGCGCTTTTATGAACGGTCTCGTCAGCGGTCTCGCGAGCGCTTCTGAAAAGCGGTCTGATCAGCGCTTTCGTCAGTGCGCACTTTTGTAAACACTATGTCCAAGCTAAAGCGCCCCCCGTTAGGTCGCACCCTTGACACTGCCCAAGCGCCGCGTCGACAATTGACTTGCCTGTAGCAGTGGAGAGTCAACATGAGCAGCGGAATCGTGAAGTGGTTCAATGACGCCAAGGGTTTTGGCTTCATTCAGCCCGACGGCGGTGGCACAGACGTTTTTGCGCACTTCTCCGCGATCCAGATGGAGGGATTTCGCACTCTGCGGCAGGAAAGTCGGGTCACTTACGACCTGGTTCAAGGCCCCAAGGGCGATCTGGCGCAGAACATCCGTCCGGTGACCGCTGACGCTGACGCTGACGCTGACGCTGACGCTGACTGTCTGGCGCCGGCCACGGCTGCAGCGGACTGACAGTTCGGACAGCCCAGGTGTCGGGCTGGCGATGCAAGTGCCAAGGGCCCTGCACACGGTGCCGCCCGCGACCGGCTAGGATCAAGTCATGAACATTCTTGTTCGTGCTCTGATCATCTGGCTTCTGGCCTTGGCTGTGCCGTTCCAGGGGGCCACGGCCGCGACGACGGCGTTGTGCAGCCCCGGCAGGCACACCCCGGCCGTGACAACTGATGCAGCGTCGGCAAGCAATGCCATGCATTCAATCGTGGCGCAGGCAGAGGCACCATTTCGGTACCTGCCGTGGTCTCCTTTGCCATAAACGGCCCTGAGCGACCTCCTCCGCCTCCTCCTGGCCTGATTGGCGGCGCCTGGCCTGCTCACGGCAAACTGTGCCCGCCCGCATTCCTGCTTTCGCTCGCCGGCGCACAGCGGCGCGGGGCACTCGCAATTCGATCCGAGGACACCATGGTCTCTTCCGCTTCACGTTCAACAGCACGCGGCTGGAGGCTTCTGACCTGCCTGGTTGCCGCAGCGACGTTTCCGCTGGCCGCGCAGGCGGAGTCGGCAACGCGCTCCCCCAAGCCTGACCCGCTCGACCCCAAGGCCGCGGTGCCGGCGCTGACGTATGCGTCGTCTCTGAAGCTCGACCAGCGCGTGGCGTCCGAAGGCCCCACGTCCTGGCGCGAGGCGAACGACACCGTCACGCGCATCGGCGGCTGGCGCGTGTATGCCCGCGAGGCAAGCCAATCGGCACCCGAGTCGAAGCCGACTCCAGCCGCCGCAGCGCCCCAGCCGCTCGCGCCGGCCGCGCCCGCCGTGTTGCCCGCACCCGCCGCGACACCGCACGCGCATGGCGGCCACCCAAAGCCATGAAGGCCCGGGTCATGACCGCCTCCACCCCATCACCCAGCTCACGAGAGCGCCCCGCCCTTCCCCTGCGCCGCCCGCGCCACCATTTGATTGCCCTGCTCGTCAGTGCCGTGGTGATGGGGGGCTGCGCCTCCTTCAGCCCCGACGGGGGCTTTGCACCGGTCGAGCAGACTGCCCGGGACCGACTCAACAAGGAAGTGAAATGGGCTCGCTCTGACGCCGACCGCGACGCCATCGACCATCGCGTCGGCGCACTCCTGTCCAAGCCGCTGACGGTGGATGACGCCGTGCAGGTGGCGCTGCTCAACAACCGGGGTTTGCAGGCCAGCTTCCAGGAGCTTGGCATCACCGAGGCAGAGGTCGTGCAGGCCGGGCGCCTGTCCAACCCCGGCTTCAGCTTCGGGCGTTCGAGCAAGGGTGACGAACGCGAGATCGAACGCGGCCTGCACTTCAACTTGGCCCGCCTGCTGGCCATGCCGCTGATCGGCCCGATGGAAGCGCGCCGCTTCGCGCAGATCCAGGGAATGGTGGCGACGAACGTGCTGTCGCTGGCTGCCGAGACGCGCAAGGCCTACTACAACGCATTGGCCGGCGAGCAGACCGTGCGCTACATGCGGCAGGTCAAGCAAGCGGCCGATGCCAGCAACGAACTGGCGCGGCGCATGGAGCAGGTGGGCAACTTCAACAAGCTGCAGCGCGCCCGGGAACAGGTGTTCTTCGCCGACGCCTCGCTGAACCTGGCGCGCGCCGAACAGGCCCAGCGCGCCACGCGCGAACGCCTGACGCGCTTGCTGGGGGCCTGGGGTGCGCAAAGCCAGTTCGTGCTGCCCGACCGCCTGCCCGACCTGCCCCAGGCCGCGCTGGACTTGCCCGACATCGAACGCGTGGCGATGTCGCAGCGGCTCGACGTGCAGGGCGCGCGGCTGGCCGCCGAGCAGACCGCGCGCAACCTGGGCCTGACGAAGACGACCCGCTTCGTCAATGTTCTGGAACTGGGCGTGATGCGCAACAGCTCCAACGAAGCACCAACCCAGCGCGGCTGGGAGATCGGGTTCGAGCTGCCGCTGTTCGACTGGGGCGGCGCGCGGGTGGCACGCGCCGAGGCGGTGTACATGCAGACCGTGCACCGCGCGGCGGAAACGGCCATCAACGCCCGCTCGGAAGTGCGCGAGGCCTACACCGCCTACCGCTCGGCGTACGACATCGCCCGCTACCAGCGCGACGAGGTCATACCGCTGAACCAGCGCATCGCCGAGGAGAACGTGCTGCGCTACAACGGCATGTTGATCGGCGTGTTCGAACTGCTCGCCGACGCACGGTCGCAGATCGCCAGCGTCAACGGCGCAATCCAGGCGCTGCGCGACTTCTGGATCGCTCAGGCCGACCTCGACATGGCGCTCATCGGCAAGCCCAGCCTCAGCGCCGCAGCTGGCCCCGCCGTCAAGGCCGAAGCCGCCGGCCCCGGACATTGAACCATCGAACATGAAGGACTCCCCCATGCTTTCCCGACGCAAGATGCTGGGCGCCAGTGCGACGATGGGCGCCATCACCGCGGCCGTGGCGGCCGCCTCCGTCAGCAAGGTGGCGATGGCCGCCCTGCCCGAACCGGTGCTGCAAACCAAGCCCGACACGATGCCGCCGCTGGTGCCCAGCACCGGCCGCCCCTACAACCCCGTGGTCACGCTCAACGGCTGGACGCTGCCGTGGCGCATGAACCAGGGGGTAAAGGAATTTCACCTCGTGGCCGAGCCCGTGGTGCGCGAAATGACGCCCGGCTTCAAGGCCCACCTGTGGGGCTACAACGGCCAGAGCCCGGGCCCGACGATCGAGGTGGTGGAAGGCGACCGCGTGCGCATCTTCGTCACCAACAAGCTCGGCGAACTCACCAGCATCCACTGGCACGGCCAGCGCTTGCCCAATGGCATGGACGGGGTGACGGGGTTGAACCAGCCCGGCATTCCGCCCGGCAAGACCTACGTCTACGAGTTCGTGGCGCGACGCCCGGGCACCTTCATGTACCACCCGCATGCCGACGAGATGGTGCAGATGGCGATGGGCATGATGGGCTTCTGGATCACGCATCCGAAGAACAAACATCCGCTGATCGACGAGGTGGATCGCGACTTCGTGTTCCTGCTCAACGCCTACGACATCGACCCCGGCAGCTACACGCCCAAGATCATGACGATGCTGGACTTCAACCTCTGGAGCTGGAACAGCCGCATCTTCCCCGGCATCGACCCTCTGGTCGTGCGCCACATGGACAAGGTGCGCCTGCGCATCGGCAACCTGACCATGACCAACCACCCCATCCACCTGCACGGGCACGAATTCCTCATCACCGGCACCGACGGCGGCCCCACGCCCAAGACCGCCCGCCAGTACGAAATCACGGCCGACATTGCGGTCGGGCAGATGCGGCAGCTGGACTTCCTGGCCGACGAGGAAGGCGACTGGGCGTTTCACTGCCACAAGAGCCACCACACCATGAACGCCATGGGCCACGGCGTGCCGACCATGATTGGCGTGGACCACAGCGGGGTGGCACGGCAGATCACGCAGCTGATCCCGGACTACATGGTGATGGGCGAGCGCGGCATGAAGGACATGACCGAGATGGAAATGCCCCTGCCCGACAACACGGCGGCGATGATGGCCGGCCAGGGCCCTTTCGGTGCCGTGGGCATGGGCGGCATGTTCAGCATGATCAAGGTGCGCAAGGAGCAAAAGCGCGGCGATTACAGCGACCCGGGCTGGTACAAGCACCCGCCCGGAACCGTGGCCTACGAGTTCACGGGCAGCCTGCCAAATCCGGCCCGCTTCCAGGCCGAGGGCACGGGTTCGATGCCGCCCCTGGCGCGTCCGAAGCAAGATGTAGAAGTGCAGGTGCGCAAACCCGGTGGCGGGCATGCGGGCCATCACTGACCCGCCCCATACAAAAGGAGAAGCCATGAACATGAAGACATCGACGCTGGTCGGCCCTACGCGCCGCGACGTGGTGGTTCGACTGATCGCACCTGCGGCGGCGCTCGTTGCCGTCTGGGCGCTGCCGGTTTCGCCCGCGCGGGCGCACAGCGAAAAGGCCCATGCCAAAACCGGGCTCCCGCGCAAGGAGCAGCTGGACTGGGGCATTGCCGGCGATGCCAGGAACGCCAGGCGCAGCATCGAAGTCGGCATGGCCGACAACATGCGCTTCACGCCTGAGCGCATCGAGGTGCGGCTGGGCGACACGGTCAGGTTCAAGGTCCGCAACAGGGGCAAGGTGATGCACGAGTTCGTCATCGGCACCCAGGCCGAGAACGCCAGGCACGCCGACCTGATGGTGAAGTTCCCGAACATGGAACACGACGCGCCGTACATGGCGCATGTCCCGCCCGGCAAGACTGGCGAGATCGTCTGGACCTTCAACCGAGGCGGCGAATTCGAGTTCGCCTGCCTGATCGCCGGCCATTACCAGGGTGGCATGGTCGGCACGATCAAGGTCGCACCAGGGGGCAAGGCATGAACGACATGAAGAGGCGACGCACACTGGGTTGGCTGATCGGCACCGACGGCACGCGCCAGGCTGAAAGTACCGTTGAAGCTCGGCTCGTGCCACACGGCATGGGTCGGCCGCTATGCGATCGAAGGACATGTGCCCGCGGCCGACATCCGCCGGCTGTTGAACGAACGCCCCGACGCGATCGGGCTGGCCGTTCCGGGCATGCCCTACGGCTCCCCGGGTATGGACGGTCGTGCCTACGACAACCGGCAGGACCCCTACGACGTGCTGCTCGTTGCCCACGATGGCAGCACCCGGGCCTTCAACAGCTACTTCAAGCCAAAGCCACGCTCATGAACCCACCTTCGCCCCACCCCCATGCACCACAAGATCATCCGGGCCTGCATCGCAACGGCCGCCATTACGCTCGGTGGCGGGGCGATTGCCTCCAGCCACATCGTTGACATCGCCTGGTCGCCCGACGGCCGCTTCGTGCACATGGCGCCGATCGCGGCCGGCAAGTTCGTCGAGCTTTGCGGCAAGCTGGCGATCGGCAAAAACGTGCGGTGGAGCTTCGCGGCCACGGCGCCAGTCGACTTCAACATCCACTACCACGCGGGCAAGGAGACGGTGTTTCCGGCCAAGCAGGCGCAGGTCAGAAATGGCCGCGAGACCCTGAACGTCACCGTGGCGCAGGATTACTGCTGGATGTGGACGAACAAGACCAGCGCGCCGGTGAGCCTCACGGTCGACCTGGCGCGCTGAGCGTGGTCCGCTGCGGTAGCCGTCGCGATTGCTTCTCGTGCGTCCGCACCAAGCCTACTCCCACTCGATCGTCGCCGGCGGTTTGCTGCTGATGTCGTAGGTGACGCGGTTGATGCCGCGCACTTCGTTGATGATGCGGCTGGACACCTTCTTCAGCAGCGCATAGGGCAGCTCGGCCCAGTCGGCAGTCATGAAGTCGCTGGTCTGCACAGCGCGCAGCGCCACCACGTAGTCGTAAGTGCGGCCGTCGCCCATCACGCCCACGCTCTTGACGGGCAGGAACACCGCGAAGGCCTGGCTGGTCAGGTCGTACCATGTCTTGCCGGTGGCCTCGTCGGTGCAGGCGCGCAGCTCTTCGATGAAGATGGCGTCGGCGTGGCGCAGCAGGTCGGCGTATTCCTTCTTCACCTCGCCCAGGATGCGCACGCCCAGGCCGGGGCCAGGAAAGGGGTGGCGGTAGACCATCGCAGGGGGCAGGCCCAGCGCCACGCCGAGTTCGCGCACCTCGTCCTTGAACAGGTCGCGCAAAGGCTCCAAGAGCTTTAAGCCCAACTCGGCAGGCAGGCCGCCCACGTTGTGGTGGCTCTTGATCGTGACCGCCTTCTTCTTGCCTGATGCGGTCTTGGCGCCGCCCGACTCGATCACGTCGGGGTAGATGGTGCCCTGCGCCAGCCACTGCGCGCCGCGCGCCCCGGCATGCGTCAACCGCGCGGCCTCCTGCTTGAACACGGTGACGAATTCGCTGCCGATGATCTTGCGCTTGGCCTCGGGGTCGGTGACGCCGGCCAGCTTGCTCAGGAAAAGATCGCTGGCGTCGACACGGATGACCTTGGCGTGCGTCAGTGTCGAGTTCGGGCCGACGAACATGTCCATCACGCTATCGCCTTCGTTCAGGCGCAGCAGGCCGTGGTCGACGAACACGCAGGTCAGCTGGTCGCCGATGGCACGCTGGATCAGCGCCGCGGCCACGCTGGAATCCACGCCGCCGCTCAGGCCCAGGATGACCTCCTCGTCGCCCACCTGCTCGCGAATGCGTGCCACGGCCTCGGCGATGTGGTCGCGCATCACCCAGTCGGGCCGCGCGCCGGCTATGCCCAGCACGAAGCGCTCGAGCAACGCCCTGCCCTGCACGGTGTGCGTGACCTCGGGGTGAAACTGCACGCCGTAATAGCCGCGGCTTTCGTCGGCCATGCCGGCGATGGGGCAGCTGGGCGTGCTGGCCATCAACTTGAAACCCGGGGGCAGCGCGGTGATCTTGTCGCCGTGGCTCATCCACACCTTCAGCATGCCCTGGCCTTGCGGGGTGGCGAAGTCTTCGATGCCGTCGAGCAACCGGGTGTGGCCGTGGGCCCGCACCTCGGCATAGCCGAACTCGCGGTGGTTGCTGGCCTCGACCTGCCCGCCCTGCTGCACGGCCATGGTGAACATGCCGTAGCAGATGCCCAGCACGGGCACGCCCAGCTCCCACACGGCCTGCGGCGCGCGCAGGTCATGCTCTTCGTAGGTGCTGGCATGGCTGCCCGACAGGATGACGGCCTTGGGCGCGAACTGACGAATGAAGTCGTCAGTGACGTCGTTGGGATGGATCTCGCAGTACACGTGCGCCTCGCGCACGCGGCGGGCAATCAACTGCGTGACTTGCGAGCCGAAGTCGAGGATCAGGATCTTGTCGTGCATGCGGGTCGTCTCGAGGTCGGGTTAAGCATCACTGGGCATCGGGGCGCGTCATGGGGCGGCTGTCGCCGCAACAGGCGCAACCGGGTGGCGATGAAAGTGGCGGATGGCCGCCAGCGTTGCCAGGCCCTGCAGCGCAGCGCAGAAGAAGAACGGCAAACCGATCCACACGTCGCCCTGCGGCCGGTGCGACACCACGCCCAGCAGCAAGGCGCCGATGACCGGGGCGGCCACGCCCATCAGGCCATTCAGCGACGCGATCGAGCCCATCGTGCGGCCCTGCTCTTCGTTGCCCGCGGCGTTGGACATCAGGCTCTGCAGTGCCACCACGGTGGCGAAGCCGAAGAGGTTGCAGCCGATGATGACGATCATCATCCAGCCCTCGGTCGCCAAGCCCCAGGCGGCGTAGCAAAAAGTGGTCGAGACCAGGCCCCACACGGCCAGGCGCTGGGCCGAGAAGCGTTGCAGCATCGGCTTGAGCAGCCCACCCTGCACGACGGCCGCCATCACCCCGACGGCAAACAGCGACCAGCCGTTTTCCTTCGGGCCCCAGCCGAACTTGAAGGTGGTGTACAGCACCCAGCTCATGTGCATGGTGAACTGCGCCAGGCCGGCCAGCGCCAGCACCCAGACAAGCGGCCCCACGCCGCTCAGCTGCGACAGGGCCTTGAACCCCGCTACCGGGTTGGCCCGCCGCCAGTCGAAAGGCTGACGGCGCTCTGCGTTCAGCGACTCGGGCAGGACAAAGGCGCCGTACAGCGTGTTCAGCAACGCCAGCGTACCCGCCACGTAGAACGGCAGGTGCAGGTCGATGCTGCCCAGCACGCCCCCCAGCACCGGGCCCAGCGTGTAGCCGACGCCGAACATGGCCCCCAGCATGCCGAAGCGCTGGGCGCGCTGCGCGGGCAGTGTGATGTCGGCCACGTAGGCCTGGGCGACGGCGATGTTGGCCTGCATCGCACCCGCCACCAGCCGCGCTGCCACCATCAGCCACAGGGTGGTGGCCAGGGATATCGCGAAGAAGCTGAGTGACAGACCCAGGAAGCCCACCAACAGGATCGGCCGGCGGCCGTAGCGGTCGGACAGCCCGCCCAGCACCGGCGCCGACAGGAAGCTGGCCAAACCGAACGCAAAGGTCACCGCGCCGTACCAGAAAGCCTGGTCGGCCTGGGTGCCCGTAAAGGTTCCGATGAAGGCCGGCAGCACCGGAATGATCAGCCCCACCGAGACCATGTCGATGAGCACCGCGATCAGGATGAAGGGCATGCCTGCCCGGCGAGCACCCGGCGCCGGGTGTGATGCGTCGTGTGGTGAGTCGTCTGATGCGTCGTGCGAACTCATTCCAGGCGGTAGTTCGGTGCTTCCTTGGTGATCTGCACGTCGTGGACGTGGCTCTCGCGGATGCCGGCGGTCGTGATTTCGACGAACTCGGCGCGCTCGTGCATGTCGGCGATGCTGACGCAGCCGCAGTAGTGCATGGACGCGCGCAGGCCGCCGGCCATCTGAAAGACGATGCCGACCACCGAGCCCTTGTACGGCACCTGGCCTTCGATGCCCTCGGGCACCAGTTTGGCCGAGCCTGCGCCGGTGCCGCCTTCCTGAAAATAACGGTCGGCCGAGCCTTGCTGCATCGCACCCATCGAGCCCATGCCACGGTAGCTCTTGTAGGTGCGGCCCTGGTAGAGGATGGTCTCGCCCGGCGCTTCGTCGGTGCCGGCGAACGCCCCGCCCATCATCACGCTGTCGGCGCCGGCGGCGATGGCCTTGGCCATGTCGCCGGAATAACGCACGCCCCCGTCGGCGATGAGCGGCACGCCGCTGCCCTTCAGCGCCTGCGCCACTTGCTCGACCGCGTAGATCTGTGGCACGCCCACGCCCGTGACGATCCGCGTGGTGCAGATGCTGCCCGGCCCGATGCCCACCTTGACGGCGTCCGCCCCCGCCTCCACCAGCGCCAGCGCGGCACTGGCCGTGGCGATGTTGCCGCCGATCACGTCGACATCCGGATAGTGCCGCTTGACCCAGCGCACCCGCTCCAGCACGCCAGCGCTGTGGCCATGCGCGGTGTCGACCACCAGCGCGTCTACGCCGGCGCGCACCAGCAGTTCGACACGTTCCTCGGTGCCCTCGCCCACGCCCACCGCCGCACCCACGCGCAACTTGCCGTGCGAGTCGCGCGCGGCACGGGGAAAGTCGGTCTGCTTGGTGATGTCCTTCACCGTCATCAAGCCGCGCAGTTCGAAATCGTCGTTGACGACCAGCACGCGTTCGAGCTTGTGGCGGTGCATGAGGCTTTTGCCTTCTTCCAGCGAGGCGCCTTCATGCACCCACACTAATCGTTCGCGTGGCGTCATGATCTCGCGCACCGGCGCATCCAGCCGGGTCTCGAAGCGCAGGTCGCGGTTGGTCACGATGCCCACCACTACCTTGCCGTCCAGCACCGGGAAACCGGACACGCCGTGCTGACGAGACAGCGCCATGACTTCGCGCACGGGGGTGTGGGGCCCCACCGTGATCGGGTCGCGCAACAGCCCCGATTCATAGCGCTTCACACGCGCCACCTCGGCGGCCTGTTGCTTGGGCGTGAGATTTTTGTGGACGATGCCGATGCCGCCCTCCTGCGCGATGGCAATGGCCAACCGGGCTTCGGTCACGGTGTCCATGGCGGCCGAGACCAGGGGCAGGTTCAGCGCGATGCGGCGGGATAGGCGGGTGGAAAGGTCGGTGTCGCGAGGCAACACATGGGAGTAGGCGGGCACCAGCAACACGTCGTCGAAGGTGAGCGCTTTGCCGAGTAGGCGCATGCAGAGGCTCCAGTCGCAAAGGACGATTATAGGTAGGCCGTGCTGCGCGCTCGTTCCGGCGTGACGCACTGCACAGACGGGCTGGCTGGGGTCGCGACTACACTCTCAAAAATGCGGTGCATGCTTCTTTTGCCCTCGCCGTTGCTGCGCCTGGCCACGGTAATGTTGGTTTGTTGCCTGGCCCTGCCGGCACAGGCCCAGTGGAAATGGCGCGACAAGTATGGGCGCGTCACCGCGAGCGACCTGCCACCCAGCCGCGACGTGCCGGACAAGGACATCATCCAGCGTCCGCCTGACGTGCGCCGCGTCCCCGCCCGGCCCGATCCGGCGGCCTCCGCGGCTTCGGCTTCGGCACCCGGGCAGGCTGCGGCACCCAAGGGGCCACTGGAGCGCGAGGTCGAGGGCCGCAAGTTGGCCGCCGAGCAGCAGCAGGCCGCTAAGGCCAAGGCCGACGAAGACAAGTTGCGCGCGCAGCGTGCCGAGAACTGCCGCCGCGCCCGAAGTCACTTGGCCGCGCTGGACAGCGGTCAGCGCATCGCGCGTGTCAACGACAAGGGCGAGCGGGAAGTCATCGACGACCGCGTGCGAGGCGACGAACAGCGCCAGGCCCGCGAGGTCATCGCCTCGGATTGCCGCTGAGCCCGGCGGCCCGAGCGGGCGCCCACTCAGACTTTGCGGGGCGGCGCCGCCTTGGCCGCGTCGCGGTGGCGTTTGTAGCGCAACCGACGGGCTTCCTTGGGGTCCACCGTCAACGCGCGGTAAACCTCGACACGGTCCCCGTCGCGCAGCAGGCGGTCCGACTCGCAAGCGTGGTTCCACACCCCGACGCGCACCTGGCCCGCATCCAGGCCGTGGCGTTGCAGCACCCCACTCGCCTGCAGCGCGTCAGCCACCGTGCGGGGCTCGACACGCGGCAGGAAGGTCGAGTCGGTGACGCCGGGACGCGGGCAGTACACCACCTCGATGCGCGCGACGCCGCTTTCAGCGGGTGCCATAGACGGCCTCGGCACGGCGCACGAACGAGTCGACGAAGGTATTGGCCACCTTGTCGAACACGGGGCTGACCACCAATTCCAACGCCGGGCTGGCGAAGGAATAGCGCAGTTCGAAGTCGACCTTGCAGGCCCGCTGCTCGCTTCCTGGTCGGCCCAGTGACTTGAACAGCCAGGTGCCATCGAGCAGCGAGAACGGCCCGTCGACCAGGTCGATCGCGACCGACGCGTCAGCCACCTGCACGTTGCGCGTGGTGAACGCATGCCGCACGCCCATGTAAGCCAGGTGGAGGCGGGCCGTGACGCCGTCGTCGTGCTGCTGCAGCACCTCGGCCTTGTCGCACCAGGGCAGGAAGCGCGGGTAGTCTGCGACGGCAGTGACCAGCTTGTACATCTCGTGCGGCGAGTACCACAGGAGGACCGACTTCTTGACGTGCTTCATACAATGGGTTGATTGTAGGAGTCGGCCTGCCGCGCATGCGGCGCCTTGAACATGCCAAACATCGCAGAAAACCGCCGCGCACGGTTCGACTACAGCATCGAAGAACAGTTCGAGGCCGGCATGGTGCTGTCAGGCTGGGAAGTCAAGGCCATACGCGCCGGCCAGGTGCAGCTGACCGACGGCTACGTGCACATCCGCAACGGCGAGCTGTTCCTGATCGGGTGCCGCATCAACGCGCTGCGCACGGCCTCGACCCACATCACTCCCGAGGCCGACCGCACCAAGAAGCTGCTGATGCACAAGGCCGAGATCCGCCGGCTGATCGGCAAGGTCGAGCAGAAGGGCTTCACCCTGGTGCCGCTGAACCTGCACTACAAGGGCGGCCACGTGAAGGCCGAGATTGCGCTGGCCAAGGGCAAGGCCGAGCACGACAAGCGCAACACCGAGAAAGAGCGCGACTGGAACCGCGAGAAAGGCCGCCTGATGCGGCACAAGGTCTCGTCGAAGTCGTAGCGGTTCAGGTCGCGAAGGCGGCCAGTGCCTGCGCCAGGTCGGCCTGCAAGGCAGCGGGCTCTTCCAGCCCGATCGAGAAACGCACCAGGTGGCCCGCCAGGCCACCGCCCGGCCGCAGTTGCGCCAGGTCGTAAGGCACCACCAGGCTCACCGGTCCAGCCCACGAGAAACCGATCTTGAAAAGTCGCAGGCCATCGACGAAGGCGTCGACTTGCGCCGGGCCGAAACGCGCGTCGAACAGCACCGAGAACAGCCCGGCAGCGGCCGTGCACGTGGCGCGCCAGTGTTCGTGCCCTGGCGAGCCTGCCAGCGCGGGGTGCAGCACCTGCGCGACCTCGGGCCGCGCGGCCAGCCACTGGGCAAGCTGACGCGCGGCGGCGTCGTGCGCGTGGTAGCGCAAGGGCATCGACGACAGCGACCGCAGCACCAGTTCGCAGTCGTTGGCGCCCACCCCCAGGCCCAGGCGCATGTGGCAAGCCTTGATTCGTTCGTGCAAGGCCAGGTCGCGGGTGGTGACGGAGCCCATCAACACATCGCCACCCCCGCTGGGGTACTTCGTCAAAGCCTGCATCACGATGTCCGCGCCCTGCGCGAAGCCGTCGAAGGCCAGGCCGGCGCCCCACGTGTTGTCCAGGGCCGTCAGCACGCCCCGTTCGCGCGCGATGCCCGCCAGGCGGGCCAGATCGGGAAACTCCATGGTCACCGAGCCGGCGGCCTCCAGCCACACAAGGCGTGTCGACGGGCTGATGGCGGCGGCCAGGCTGCCCGGTTCCATGGCATCGTAGGCGCGGGGCGTGATGCCCCAGCGCACCAGCTCGTTCTGTGCAAAGGCGCGGCTGGGGCCGTAGACGTTGTCCGGCAGCAGCAACTCGTCGCCCGGCTGCAGCAAAGCCATGTCCACCAACGTCACTGCCGCCAGGCCGCTGGGCGCCAGCAGGCATTGCAGGCCGCCTTCCAGCGTGGCGATGCGCTCTTCGAGCGCGAAGGTGGTGGGCGTGCCGTGCAGGCCGTAGGTGTAGCCGGTCTTGTAGCGCCAGTCGCGCGCACGCAGGCTGGCGGCATCCGGGAAAATGATGGTCGAGGCCTTGTGCACTGCCAACTGCGGCGCGGCGAAGCCAGCCGGCGGCACGTAGGCGTGGTGGATCAGGTCGGTGGCGGGCCGGGCGGACTGCACGTCGTGCGCTCTTTCAGATCGGTTGGGCGACGAGATCGTGGCCGTCGGTGGCCACGATCCGGGCGCGCGTGAAGTCGCCTACTTTCAGCGTCTTGCTGGCCTTCTCCGGCGCCAGCAGCCGCACCAGGCCGTCGATCTCGGGGGCGTCGGCATAACTGCGCCCGGTGCCGCCCTTGCGGCCGAGTGCAGGCGCGTGGTCCACAAGCACCTGCATCGTGGCGCCGATGCGCCGCTTGAGCTTGGCCACCGACACCTCTTCGGCCACCGCCATGAAGCGCGCCTTGCGTTCTTCGCGCAGCGCTTGCGGCAGCATGCCCGGCAGCTCGTTGGCAGCCGCACCTTGCACCGGCGAATAGGCAAAGCAGCCGGCGCGGTCGATCTGCGCTTCGCGCATGAAGTCGAGCAGGACCTCGAACTCGGCCTCGGTCTCGCCGGGAAAGCCGGCGATGAAGGTCGAGCGCACCACGATCTCGGGGCAGGCCGCGCGCCAGCGTGCCAGGCGTTCGAGGTTGCGTTCGCCTCCTTCCCCATAGGCCGGGCGCTTCATGCGCTTGAGCACGTCGGGGTGCGCGTGCTGGAAGGGCACGTCCAGGTAGGGCAACAGCCTGCCCTGCGCCATCAGCGGCAGGATCTCGTCGACATGCGGGTAGGGGTAGACGTAGTGCAGCCGTACCCAGGCGCCGTAGGGCGCGGCCAGGTCGGCCAGCCACTGGCACAGCTCGGTCATGCGCGTCTTCACCGGCTGGCCATCGAAGAAGCCGGTGCGGTACTTCACGTCGACACCGTAGGCGCTGGTGTCCTGGCTGATGACCAGGAGCTCCTTCACGCCGGATTCGAACAGCGCGCGGGCATCGGACAGCACGTCGCCGATGGGCCGCGACACCAGGTCGCCGCGCATGCTCGGGATGATGCAGAAGGTGCAGCGGTGGTTGCAGCCTTCGCTGATTTTCAGGTAAGCGTAGTGGCGCGGCGTGAGCTTGATGCCGGCCACGCCGCGGAACTCCGCACGTGCCTCCGGCACCAAATCGACGAAGGGGTCGTGCGGCTTGGGCACGTGCAGGTGCACGACGTCCATCACCTCTTGCGTGGCATGCGGTCCGGTCACGGCCAGCACCTTGGGGTGCATCTGGCGCACCAGGTTGCCGCCGCCATCACCGGCTCTGGCACCCAGGCAGCCGGTGACGATGACGCGTCCGTTCTCGGCCAGGGCCTCGCCGATGGTGTCCAGGCTTTCCTTGACCGCCTCGTCGATGAAGCCGCAGGTGTTGACGATGACGAGATCGGCCCCCGCGTAGGTCTTGCTGGTCTGGTAGCCCTCGGCGCGCAGTTGCGTCAGGATGAGTTCTGAATCGGTCAGCGCCTTCGGGCAGCCGAGCGAGACGAAGCCTATGGTGGGGATATGGGCGGAGGCGGCCAGATGGGCTGGCGGCGCCGAGAGGATGGCGGTGTCTGTCATGGCACGATTCTCAGGCATCGCGCCCGCGCCGCGCGACACCACTGCACGACGCCACCGCACGACACCAATGCGCGACACCACCGCGCGGCGCTCAACGCTTGGGGGGCGTGAACCCAGGCATGCCGGGGAACAGCGCCCCAGCCTTCTGCATCTGCTCGAACATCGCCTTGCTTTGTTCGACGTAGTTGCCCATCAGGTTCTGCAGCGCCGGCGCCTGTCCGCCCATGAACTGCGCCCACAGTTCGGGCGACAGCTGCTTGGGGTCGTACAGGCCGGCGCTCTTGTTCATGAACTGGCCTTGCAGCTCGGCGAAGGCCTGCAAATTCTTCTCGATCATGGTTCCCATCACGCCCTGCATCGCGTGGCCATAGAAGCGGATGATCTGCGCCAGCGCCTCGCTGCTGAACATGGGCA
>ENA-OFCE01001037-OFCE01001037.1-metagenomes-genome-assembly--contig:-NODE-1037-length-15385-cov-4.716699_pt1 | contig 15385 bp, 12 predicted proteins | sample MGYA00153388_OFCE01 | MGnify analysis MGYA00153388
GCCCAGCAAGACCGCTTGCGAGACCTGGCAGGTCGAGCCGGCGGCGGTGGCCTGGGCCTGGGCGGCGACCTTGATCTCTTCGGGAGTCGGCGCGGCGGCCGGAGCGGTCTCGGGCTGGCGACGAGTGCGACCTTCGTTGCGGCCCCCGCCAATGCGGCCCGAAAGGACGCCTTCGCCCACCACCCGGTTGTTGTTCACGCCGGGTTGGTTGGGCCGGGCGCCGGGATCGGGGGACTGGGCCATCGCAGGAGCGGCGCCGAGGGCGACAGCCAAGATCGCGCCGACCATGGCCAGGATGTTTCTGTTCAACACTTCAAGCGGCTCCTCACCGACAGATTGACTGCAAAAAGCCTTGGCGGCGCCAGATGGCAGGGTCAAGGCGCCACTGCGGCAGATGACGGCGCGCGCTGGACGCCCGGGCGGGTATCGGCGTATGTAACCCCGTTGCAATTGGAGACGGACTTGGCCGACGGCGTGGCGATAGCAGAGGCGATCCAGGGCGGGGGCTCCGCGAACGCGCGCGGCCTGACCTATCCGCTCGGTGATCCCCCGGGACCGGGCGAGGCGGTCGCGGCGGCGCCCGGAGTGCTGTGGATGCGGCTGCCGCTGCCGATGGCGCTGAACCACGTCAATGTCTATGCGATCGAGGACGGCGACGGCTGGACCCTTGTCGATACCGGCATGCGCACCAAGGACTCGAGCGAGGGCTGGAAGGCCGCGCTGGCCGGCCCACTCGGCGGAAAGCCGATCCGCCGCGTGATCGGCACCCACATGCACCCCGACCACATCGGCCTGGCCGACTGGCTGACGCAGCGCTGGAATGTGCCGATGTGGATCAGCGCGACCGACTACCACGTCGCGCGCGCAGCAATCGTCTCGACGGCCGGCTTCGGCGGCAGCGCGGCGGCGGCATTCATGGCAAGCCACGGCCTGGTCGACCCCGAGTCGCTGGACAAGATTCGAGCCCGCAGCAACTACTACGCGAACATGGTGCCGAACCTGCCGGCCCGCTATCGGCGCCTGATGGACGGTGACCGCGTGCGCATCGGTGGCGTCGACTGGACCTGCCACGCCGGCCACGGCCACGCGCCCGAGCACATCGCGCTGCACTGCGCCGAGCTCGGCGTGCTGATCAGCGGCGACATGGTGCTGCCGCGCATCTCGACCAACATCAGCGTGCTCGACGTCGAGCCCGAAGGCAACCCGTTGCCGCTGTACCTGGCCAGCATCGAGCGGCTGCGCGACTTGCCGCCAGCCACGCTGGTGCTGCCGTCGCACGGCCGGCCGTTCGGCGGGCCGGCCGCGGCGAACGGCGCGGGCGGGTTGCACACCCGCATCGACCAGTTGCAACACCACCACGACGAGCGGCTGGCCGAGGTCCTGCACGCCTGCGCCGAGGCGCCGCACAGCGCGGCCGACCTGCTCGACGTGATGTTCAAGCGCAAGCTCGACCTGCACCAGACCACCTTCGCGATGGGCGAGGCGATTGCCCACGTCAATGCGCTGTGGCTGGCCGGTGATCTGCGCCGTGAGGTCGATGGCGACGGCGTGATGCGCTTCACGGCGGCGCGCTGAGCAGCGCTTCTTGCCCGCTGCAGCGGATACACCTCAACGCTTGCTCGAGAAAAACCGCACGTGCGCTGTACCGCACGGACCAGCGCTACGGCGTGATGGTCGCGCGCCTCAGCTACAGCCATCGACGCATCGCTGCAGACCTTGGGCAGCCGAGAAGACGGCCGTGAATCTGCCGCCGCGGCCTTCTGCGGCACCGGGTCAGCTGTCGAGCGCTTTCAGCTCGGTCGTGCACCAGCGACGTTCGTCATCGGCGATGCGATCGTGCAGATGGTGCGCGTGGCGGCGCGACGCCTCGAAGCCCGGCAAATCGTCTGCCGCACGGCGTGCCATCGCCTGCACCGCGTGCAGGAAAAACAGCTCCAACGCCGGCGCGTCGTGGCGCTCGCAGACTTCGATGCCGTCCTGCGCGCTGCGTGCCGCAGCGATCGGGTCGCCCGCCTGCAGCAGGCTGCACGCCAGCCGGTAGTGCGCGCGTTCGTGCTCGAGCCAGCCGCCGGCGAGTGTCCAGGAACGCAGCGCGGCTCGCGCGGCACCCACCATGCCGGCGGTCTCGAAATCATCGCGGCCAGGTTTCTCTTCGAGCGCGGCAGCGAGGTTGTTGCCGCCGATGGCGAGAGCGCGATGGGCTGGCGAGCCGTCGAGCAATGCGCGATCGGCCAGCGTCAGCGCTTGGGCGTAGGCGGTCAGCGCGGCGTGATGGTCGCCGCGGCCGGCCAGTGCGGCGGCCACATCGGACAGCACCGTCACCCGGTCATCGGCGGACAGTCCGGTCAGCGCGTCAGGCGCGCCGCTGGCGTGGCGCAGCGTGGCGATGCCCCGGCCCAACGCGCCCGACGCCGGGATGCCAGCCGCCGCGGGCAACGACCGCAGCGCTTCGAGCGCATCGATGCCCTGCTGCCACTGGCCGCGGTGTTCGCCATGCACGTGCGCCAGCAGCCGCGCAGCGCGGGCGCATTGATCGGCGGTCTCGATCAGGTGCAGCGAGGCCGAGAGCTGGGCTGCCACTTCGGCCGGCCGGTCTGCGTGGTCGTCCCAGCCGCGCGCAAGAACGTCGTCGAGGTTCATGTCGGGCTCCGTTGAAATCGAGATTCAGTCCCGGCGCCGGTCGGTTTGCTTTGAATGCGACAGCACTGGCATACCGCGCGCCGCGCCTCGTCAATAGTGGCAGCGCATGCCGAACGCCTGACGGTGAAGCGCGGAACCTCGTTGCCGAGGCACCGGCCACACCCAAATCAGCGCACCTCAGTCGTACACCGGCATCACGTGGTCCTTGAGCACGACCCGCGCGCTCTCGTAGTCGGGCAGCACCGAGCGCACCACGTCCCAAAAGCGCGCGCTGTGGTTCATCTCGCGCAGGTGCGCCAGTTCGTGAGCGACCACGTAGTCGATGGTGGGCAGCGCGAAATGGATCAGCCGCCAGTTCAGCCGGATCGCGCCGTTGGCGCTGGCGCTGCCCCAGCGCGTCTGCGCCGACGACAGGCTCAGCCGCGTGCAGCGCACGCCGAGTTGCTGCGTGTAGTGGCGGCAGCGTTCCTCGAACACGCGGCGCGCCTGGCGCTGCAGCCAGCTTTGCACCACATCGCGGATCTGCTCGGGCGTGGCGGTGTGCGGCAGCCCGACGTGCAAGGTGCGCCGCGGCACACCGGCGATGTGACCCTGCGCGACAGTGGCCTCGGCTTCGAGCACGGCACCGTCGCGGCGCGGGTCGAGCACCACGATCACGGTGTCACCGAGAAACGCGATGGGGGTGCCGTCACGCCAGTCGACCCGGGCCGCCTGCAGGCGCCGGGCGCGCTGCTGTTGCTCGGCCAGCTTGCGCAGGATCCAGCCGGCTTTCTCGCGCAGCGCGGCCTCGATGTCGCCCACACCGACCCAGCGCGGCGCACTCACGCACAAACCGTCGGTGCCGACCACGAAACCGATGCTGCGCCGGCGTGCGCGCCTGAGCGCATAGGCGACGATGTGTTGCTGCAACCGGATTTCGCGCGCCGCCTGCGGATGGCGAAATTCGGCCGGCGCCAGCCCCGGCGCGGCCGATTCCGCGGGCGCGGCGGGGGCGGGCGTCACGGCGGCTTCGGGCAAGCGCTGGCGGGGCGGCTTGGTGGGCGCGCCGGTCGACGGTGCGACCGTCTGCGGCGCCGCCAACCGCGAACCACTGACCGGCACAACGGCATCGCCGAACAGCGATAACTGGGCCGGGTCGGTGTGACCGTGAGGCGAAGGCATGCCCAGGACCGACCGACTCAAACCGGTGCGTGAGTCGCTGCGGTAGCGTCGGCGACGCCGGGCGCGGCGGGGTAGGCCTGCGGATCGAGCCGGTGCATCTCGGCCTCGATCCATGCTTCGACTTCGCGCATCAGTCCGTCCGGCTCGCGCCCGGTCGATGGGATCGGCGAGCCGACCGACACCTCGATCACGCCGGGGCGCAGCACGAAACTTTTGCGCGGCCAGCAACGCGCCGAGGTGACCGCCACCGGCAGCACCGGCCGTCCTGTGGCGATGGCCAAACGCGTGCCGCCCGATTTGTAGTTGCCCTTGTCGCCGCGATCGATGCGCGTGCCTTCCGGGAACATGATGACCCAGTGGCCCTTGGCCATGAATTCACGACCCTGATCGGCCACGCGGTTCCACGCCTCGGTGCGTTTGCTGCGGTCGATGTGGATCATGTCCATGCGGGCCATGGCCCAGCCGAAAAACGGGATGTAGAGCAGTTCGCGCTTGAAGACGTAGCACAGCGGGTGCGGCATCAGGCCCGGATAGGCGAAGGTCTCCCAGGTCGACTGGTGCTTCGACAGCAGCACCACCGGGCTGTCGGGCAGCCGGTCGAAGCCGTGCAGGCGCGCCCGCACGCCGCAGATGACGCGCGCGCCCCAGATGGCCGTGGTCAACCAGCCCACGCACATCCAGTAGACCGTGTTGCCGCGCACGAACAGCGACACCAGCACCACCGCCAGCGCCCACGGAATCACCGTGACGATCATGAACAGCACGAACAGCGCCGAGCGCAGGCCATGGAACAACGCAGAAGCGGGCGACAGCTTCGCCGGCTTCATCAGGCCAGCCGCCCGTGGCCGGAATCGGACTCGCCGACCAGACCGCGGCTTTTCCGGTCGCGCTGGATCAGGTATTCGGCAAAGGCCGCCAGGTCGGCGTGCTGCAGTGTGCCGGGCACCTGCTCGCACAGCTGCGCCAGTTGCGGCGCGTCCATCGCGGCCGCCTTGCCGGTGCGCACCAGATGCGTCGGGCAACCGAGCGCGGCACCCGCCTGCAGATCGCGCAGCGAATCGCCGACCACCGGCACCTCGCTCAAATCGACCGAGAAGCGTTCGCCGATCAGTTCGAACAGCCCCGGCTGCGGCTTGCGGCAGTGGCATTCCTCGTCGGGCGTGTGCGGGCAGAAAAACACCGCCTCGATGCGCCCGCCCTGCTTGGCCAGCAACTGGTTCATCTTGACGTGGATGGCGTTCAGCGTGGCCATGTCGAACAGGCCGCGGCCGATGCCCGACTGGTTGGTCGCGACCACGGTGTGCCAGCCGGCGTGGTTCAACCGCGCGATCGCCTCGAAGGCGCCCGGCACCGGCACGAATTCCTGCGGTGACTTGACGAAGTCGTCGCGGTCTTCGTTGATCGTGCCGTCGCGGTCGAGGATGATCAGTTTCATGGGGTTGCTCGGGTCGTCGGGGTCGGTCGACGCGTCAGGCCGCGAGCTTGGACAGGTCGGCCACGCGGTTCATCGCCTGGTGCAGGCGGGCCAGCAGCCCGAGCCGGTTGGCCCGCAGCGCCGCGTCGTCCACGTTGACCATCACGGCGTCGAAGAATGCGTCGACCGGTGACTTCAGTGCGGCCAGCGCCTGCAGTTCGGCCGTGTAGTCGCCGCTCGCGTGGGCCGCGTCGGCGCGCACGCCGACCTCTGCCAGCGCGTTGAACAGCGCGTGTTCCTGCGGCTGCGTAAAGGCGTCGGAGCGCAACGAGTGGCCAGCGTCCGGTGCCGATTTGGCGAGGATGTTGGCCACCCGCTTGTTGGCCGAGGCGAGCCCGCCGGCCTCGGGCAGCACGGCAAAGGCGCGCACCGCGGCCAGCGCGCGGGGCACCTCGCTCAGACGCATGCTGCGCCGAGCCAGCACCGCGTCGACTTCATGGGCCGAGTAACCCTGATCGCGCAGGCCGACCGCCAGCCGGTCGAACAGGAACTCGAGCACCGCCGCGGCCGTCTGCCGCGGGTCGGCGACCCGTGCGCCGAAGCAACCGGCCGCCTGCGCGACCAGCGCATCGACGTCGAGCGGCAGACCGCGCTCGACCAGCATGCGCACCACGCCCAGCGCATGGCGACGCAGCGCGAACGGGTCGCGGTCGCCGCTGGGCAACTGCCCGATGCCAAACAGCCCGACCAGCGTCTCGAGCTTGTCGGCCAGCGCCACCACCACGCCGGTCGGGTGGCGCGGCAGCGCATCGCCGGCATAACGTGGCCGGTAATGGTCTTCGATCGCGAACGCCACCTGTTCGCCCAGGCCATCGTGGCGGGCGTAGTAGCTGCCCATCGTGCCTTGCAGCTCGGGAAACTCGCCCACCATGTCGGTCAGCAGGTCGGCCTTGGCCAGCATCGCGGCCTGATCGGCCTGCTCGCAAAGCACGCTGCCGCCAAGTTGCAGGCCGATCGAGCGCGCGATCGCGCGCACCCGCTCGACGCGTTCGCCCTGGCTGCCGAGCTTGTGGTGATAAACCACACGCGACAGGCCTTCGACGCGCGACGCGAGCGGCGTCCGTCGGTCCTGATCGAAGAAGAAGCGGGCATCGGCCAGCCGTGGCCGGACCACGCGCTCGTTGCCCTCGATGACGCGGCGCGGGTCGTCGGGCGTGACGTTGCTGACCACCAGAAACCGGTTCGTCAGGTTGCCCTGCGCGTCGAGCAGCGGAAAGTACTTCTGGTTCGCCTTCATCGTCAGGATCAGGCATTCCTGCGGCACGGCCAGGAACTCGGGCTCGAAACGGCACAGCAGCACGTTGGGCCGTTCGACCAGCGCGGTGACTTCGTCCAGCAGCGCCGCGTCCTGGATGGGTGCCAGCCCTTCCTTGGCAGCAGCGGCGTGCAGCTGCCGCAAGATCTCGGCCTGGCGCGCGTCGAAGCTGGCCATCACGGCGCCCTGCTCGTCGAGCTGGCGTGCGTAATGCGCGGCATCGAGCAGCATCACAGGCGTCATCGGCGCCTCGAAACGGTGGCCCAGCGTCTGCCGACCAGAATTCAGGCCGAGGGCAGTCACCGGCACCACCTCGGCGCCGTGCAGTGCCACCAGGCCGTGCGCGGGCCGCACGAATTGAACGCTGGTCCAGCCCGGCTGGAAGTCGGCGCCCTCGCCCTGCGCCAGCTGGTATTGCATCAGCTTCGGAATCGGCAGCGCTTCCAGCGCCACCCCCAGTGCGTGCTGCAGGCCAGCGCGCAAGGTGACGCCGGTCGCGATGCTGTCGATGTAGAGCGTCTCGGCCTTGCCGTCGTGTTGCCGGCGCAGTGCGCTCACCGCGGCGGCATCGACGCCGAGCGCCGCGAGCTTCTTCAGCAGCGCGGGTGTCGGCTGCCCGTGCGCATCGAGGCCGACGCTGGCGGGCATCAGCTTGTGCGCGACGGCGCGGTCGGCGGCCTGCTCGCGCACGGCACTGATCTGCACCGCCAGCCGGCGCGGTGTCGCATACGGCACGTGCGCGCTGTGTTCGCTGGCCAATCCCTGCGCACGCAACGCGTCGTGCAGCCCGCTTGCAAACGCCAGCCCGAGCTTCTTCAGCGCCTTCGGCGGCAACTCCTCGACCAGCAGTTCGACCAGCAAGGTGCGTGTGCTCATCACGCGGCCTTCCGGTCGGTCTGGCGCTCGGCCTGCTTGTCCGGGTGCTTGTCGGCCTGCCGGGCGATCTGCGCCAACACCTCATCGGCCCAGGCGCGGGGCGCCATCGGGAAGCCGAGCCGGGCGCGGCTGTCGAGGTAACTGCGCGCCACGCTGCGCGCCAACTCGCGGATGCGCCCGATGTACGCCGCGCGCTCGGTCACGCTGATGGCGCCGCGCGCGTCGAGCAGGTTGAAGCTGTGCGCGGCCTTGAGCACTTGTTCATAGGCCGGCAACGCCAGCTGCTTCTGCATCAGGTGACGCGCCTGCTTCTCGTGGCTGCCGAAGGCGCCGAGCAGGAACTCGACATCGCTGTGCTCGAAGTTGTAGGCGCTTTGCTCCTGCTCGTTTTGCAGGTAGACGTCGCGGTACTTCAGGCCGTCGGTCCAGAGCAGGTCGTAGACGTTGTCGACGCCCTGCAGGTACATCGCCAGCCGTTCCAGCCCGTAGGTGATTTCGCCGGTGGCCGGCTTGCAGTCGATGCCGCCGACCTGCTGGAAATAGGTGAACTGCGTCACCTCCATGCCGTTCAGCCAGACCTCCCAGCCGAGCCCCCAGGCGCCGAGCGTGGGGTTTTCCCAATCGTCTTCGACGAAGCGGATGTCGTTGGCGCGCAGGTCGAACCCGAGCGCTTCGAGCGAGCTCAGGTAAAGCTCCAGGATATCGCTGGGCGCCGGCTTGAGCACCACCTGGTACTGGTAATAGTGCTGCAGCCGGTTCGGGTTGTTGCCGTAACGGCCGTCCTTCGGGCGGCGACTGGGCTGCACGTAGGCGGCTTTCCACGGCTCGGGGCCGAGCGCGCGCAGGAAGGTCGCGGTGTGGCTGGTGCCGGCGCCCACCTCCATGTCGTAGGGTTGCAGCAGCGCGCAACCCTGGGCCGCCCAGTAGTCCTGCAACTTGAGGATGATTTGCTGAAAAGTGAGCATGGGCGGGGGTCGGCTTGTGACTGCCGATTCTAGGTGGCGCACCGCGTGCGACCGGCCGCGGGCGGCGCGCCGTGGACGCGTCGCGCCACTCAGCGCATGCGGGCTTGGCGCCGCTGCGCAGTCGCCGTCAGAGCCGCGGTCAAAGCGACCGCCAGCGCCACCAGCCCAGCCGCGCCCACCAGCGGCCACAGACCGGCGCGCGATGCCCACCACGCAAACGGCGTGACGCCGCTGCGGCCCTGCACCGTGGCCTGCAACACGCCGCGCGTGCCGGGCTCGAGCAGGTGCGTGACGACGCCGCGGTGGTCGATCACCGCGGTGGCGCCGGTGTTGGTGGCGCGCAGCATCGGGCGCTGGAATTCGAGCGTGCGCATGCGCGAGATCTGCAAGTGCTGCTCGATCGCGATGGTCTGGCCAAACCAGCCGATGTTGCTGATGTTGGCGTAAACGGTCGGGGGGCCTTGCGGGTCGCGGTAGCGGGCGGCCAGCTCTTCGCCGAACAGGTCTTCGTAACAGATGTTGGGCGCCACGCGCTGGCTGCCGACCGCGAACGACGGCGCACCCACCGGCCCGCGGTTGAAGTCCCCCAGCGGGATGTTCATCAGCTGCGTGAACCAGCGAAAGCCGAACGGGATGAATTCGCCGAACGGCACCAGGTGGTGTTTGTCGTAGCGATAGAAGCCGTCCAGCAAGCTGCGCGTGGCGCCAGAGATGCCGGCCGCCGAGTTGGTGTAGCCGAGCGTCTCACTGCCCAGCGGCAGGCCGATCAGCGCGGCACGTTTGTCCTGCTGGAAGTGCTGCAGCAGCGTCTGCCAGTAGGCCGGATCGAGCTGCGCCGGCAACAGCGGGATGACGGTCTCGGGCGCGACCACCAGATCGCCGCGCGCGCCGAGCAGTTGCACGCTGGCCCAGTCGAGCGATTCGGGCAGATGCTGAATAGAGAATTTCTCGTCTTGCGCCACGTTGCTCTGCAACAGGCTGACCTCGAGCGTGCCGGCCGGTTCGCTGTAGCCGCGTGGCCCCCACAGCGCGGCCGCCAGCAGCAGCCCGGCCACGCCCAGCGCAGCCTCGCCGGCCCGCCGGCCGCGCCTGCGTGCGCTTGATCTACCACTGCCGCTACCGCTACCGCTACCGCTGCCGCTACCGCTGCCGCTGCCGCTGCCACTTCCACTTCCACTTCCACTGCCACTGCCACTGCTTGCGCTGCCGCCGCCGCTCTCGCTCTCGCTTCCGCTTTCGCTAACGGTGTCGCCGAAACCCGCGAGGACCGGCCACGCAGCCAGTGCCGCGACGACGAAACCGATGCCGTAGACACCCAGCCACGGCGCCAGCACGGCCAACGGCCCGTCGACCTGCGAGTAGCCGCTGGCCAGCCACGGAAAGCCGGTGAAGATGACGCCGCGCGCCAGTTCGGCCAGCAGCCACAGCGCGGCAAACCACAGCGCGTCGAGAACGGTCAAACCGCTCCTGAAACGCACGAAAGCCGCCATCGCCGCGGCCAGGTAAAGCGACAGGAAGGCGCACAGGGCGAACACCGCCAGCGCTGCCAGCCAGCTTGGCAGGCCGCCGTAGCGGTGCAGGCTGATGTAGAGCCACCAGGTACCGGCCAGCAGCCAGGCGGTGCCGTAGATCCAGCCCAGCAACGCGGCCCGAGCCGGGCCTGAACGGGCCACCAGGAACGCCAGCAGCGTGGTCGTCAGCAGTGGCAGCCACCAGGCCCAGGTGTGCACGAACGCCAGGCTTTGCAGTGCGCCGGCGGCAACCAGCCACACGGCCTCGAGCGCCAGCGGCACGCGCCGCGTGCGGGCGGCACGGAATTCGGGACCGACCGGCGTCATCCGGGTTGGCGGCCGGGCACGTCCTCAGGCGCCGTCGGAGCCGAGTGCCGTTTCGGGCGCCCGTGTCACCTTGAACCAGCGTACCGCTCCGCCGCGGGTCAGCATCACGTTGAAAGTCAGCCCGCCGATCTGGGTTGATTCGCCGCGCCGGGGCACGCGGCCTAGTTCATGCGCAATCAAGCCGCCGATGCTGTCGAAGGCGTCGAGCGGCAGCGACACGCCGAACGCTTCGTTGACGGCCTCGATATCGACGTCTCCGGCCACTCGCTGGCTGCCGTCGGCCAACGTGTAGATGCCGGACTCGCCGTCCTTGTCATCGAACTCGTCCTCGATCTCGCCGACGATTTCTTCGAGCACGTCTTCAATTGTGATCAGGCCGGCGGTGGCGCCGAATTCGTCGATCACCATCGCCAGGTGGTTGCGATTGGCGCGGAAATCACGCAGCAACTCGTTCAGACCCTTCGACTCGGGCACGAATGCCGCCGGGCGCAACAACGTGCGCAGGTTCAGTTCGGGTGAGCGTTGCAGCTTCAGCAGGTCTTTCGTCATCAGGATGCCGATGACGTTGTCGCGGCGCTCCTGGTAGACCGGAAAACGGGAATGACCGGTGGCGATGACGATGCGCAGCAACTCGTCGTACGCTGCGTCGATGTCGAGCAGGTCCATGTGCGGCGCGGCCACCATGACGTCGCCGGCGGTCATGTCGGCCATCGAGATGACGCCCTCGAGCATCATGCGTGACTCGGGCGAGATCAGTTCACGCTGCTCGGCCTCGGCGAGCGACTCGATCAATTCGTCGCGCGAATCAGGGCCCGGGCTCAGCAGTTCAATCAACCGCTGGAACAGCGATCGTTGCGGCAGTCGCAATAACGCTGTCTTGTCGGCGCCGCGCTGGGGGCGACCGGATTGAGGCTCGGACATCAGGGCAAGGCGCGCCAAAGTTCAGGGGCTCCTTAGCTTACCCGATGCTTCGCGGGGCGGCCGCTTGACACATCTGCTACCTTGCAAGACCGTTTTAAGTCCCCACCTTTCTGCTCCACGTTGAGCCACCCTGTTACTTCAAAAAGGCACGCCGCATGAGCCTCATCCCTGCAACCATCCTGACCGGCTTCCTCGGCTCCGGCAAGACCACGCTGCTCAAGCGCGTGTTGAGCGAAGCGCACGGCCAGAAGATCGCCGTGATCGAAAACGAGTTCGGCGACGAAAATATCGACAATGAAATCCTCGTGCAGGACCGCACCGAGCAGATCATCCAACTCAACAACGGCTGCGTCTGCTGCTCGATCCGCGAAGACTTGCGCACCACGCTGTCCGATCTGGCCGAGAAGCGCCGCAAAGGTGAGTTGAGCTTTGACCGCGTTGTGATCGAGACCACCGGCCTGGCCGATCCCGGTCCGGTAGCGCAGACCTTCTTCATGGACGACGAGATCGCCGAGAGTTACTTGCTTGACTCGATCCTGACGCTGGTCGACGCCAAGCACGGCGACGCCCAACTCGACGCGCGCCAGGAAGCGCGGCGCCAAATCGGCTTCGCAGACCAGATCTTCATCAGCAAAAGCGATCTGGTCGACGACAAAGATGTCGAAGCGCTGATCCACCGCATCAAACACATGAACCCGCGGGCGCCGCAGCGCCGCGTCCACTTCGGCGAGGTGCCGATCAGCGAGGTGTTCGACCTCAAGGGTTTCAACCTGAATGCGAAGCTCGACATCGACCCCGAATTTCTCAACGCGGATCCGCATGAACACGGCCACGACCACGACGGACACGTGCATGACGAGCACTGCGGCCACCCGCACCACCACGCCCGCGACGACGACGTGAAGTCATTCGTTTTCCGCTCCGACAAGGCGTTCGTGCCGGCCAAACTCGAAGATTTCCTGGGTTCGATCGTGCAGGTCTACGGGCCGAAGATGCTGCGCTACAAGGGTGTGCTGCACATGAAAGGCACGGACCGCAAGGTGATCTTCCAGGGCGTGCACCAGTTGATGGGCAGCGACCTGGGGCCGAAATGGGCACCCGGCGAGAAAAAAACCAGCAAGATGGTGTTCATCGGCGTCGATCTGCCGCGCGATGTGTTCCTGCAGGGGTTGGAGCAATGTCTGGCCTGAACCGGTTCGGCGGCGGTCGGTCAGGCCTTGTCGAAAGTCGCCGTTTGGGGCACGACGGCATGACTACAATCCGCGGCGCTCGAGACTGTGGCGCACGACTGCTCGTTCCTTGCCGAGCAGCACCCCCTCAAGTCGCAAGGAGAATCCCGTGAGCAAGACACCGGCCCAGAAGGCGACGACCAGCAAGGCGGCAGGCGTCGACAAGGACGACTCGACGCGCCCGGCGTTGGCCGACGCCGTGGTGGCACCCGCGGCCAAATCGGCACCGAAAGCGGCAGCACCGAAAGCGACACCGAAAGCAGCACCGAAATTGGCATCGAAAGAGGCGCCGAAAGCAGCAGCAAATCCGGCACCGAATCCGGCGCCGAAAAGCGCTGTTCCGACGCCCGCGCCGGTGCCCAAGTCGGGCTCCGGCCGTGGATCGGGTCGCGCTTCCAAGTACTCCAGCGCACCCGCTGTGCAGGCTCCGCTGCCCCCACCGACGTCGCGCTTTGCGGACCGCTTTGCACCGCCGCGCCCGCCGACCCGGCAGATGAACAACGTGGAATTCGACACGCCCAAGCACACCCAGATTTCCGATCCGAAATTGGCGAATGCCTGGAAGTCCAAGCCGGGTCGCAGCTTGAGCGACGCCGAAGTGCTGGCCATGCCCGACTCGGAATACATGAAAGACAAACAGCTCGAGTTCTTTCGGACCAAGCTGCAGACTCTGAAAGACGATTTGCTCAGCAATGCCGGTGAGACCACGGAACACCTGCGCGAAGACACTTCGATCGTGCCCGACCCCGCAGACCGCGCCACCATCGAGGAAGAGCACGCGCTCGAACTGCGCACCCGTGACCGCGAGCGCAAGCTGCTCAAGAAGATCAGCCAGTCGCTCGGTCGCCTCGAATCGGGCGAGTACGGTTACTGCGACGAAACGGGTGAGCCGATCGGGCTCGGGCGTCTGATCGCTCGGCCGACCGCTACACTGTCACTTGAAGCACAGCAACGCCGCGAACTCAAGCAAAAGATGTTCGGAGACTGACGCTCAGGCGCATTCGGTCCGGCCGTTGTCCCGACGCGAAATCGCCCATGGCCGAACCCAAAGACACGACAAGCTTTTTTCGCAAGGTGGTCAAGTTCGTTGCCAATCCGGGCACGGAATGGGCTGAACTGATACCGCCGACCGGTGAGGCGCGCGAAAACGAGCACGCCAAGACCGAACTGAAGGCGATGATCGAGCGGAAGCGGCGCAACGATTTCGTGCGCAAGAGCGAGTTGGACATGCTCCGAAAGGTGCGTCGCGAAGGTCTCAGCAGCGAGCAACTCGCCGCTCTCGGAGGTTCGTCGCGGCTCGATGACTCCGAAATGCGTTTGTCCGACCTTGGCGCTCGTCAAGACAGCGGCGTCAAGGCCAAGATCGACGAAATCGAACAGCAGATGGTGGGCGACGGTTATGGCAACGCAGCGCGGCGGGCGCCTGATTTTTACAACGCCCCGACCCGTCCTGCGGCGATCGAGATGCGCCGCGCCACCGACCGGCCGGCGACCGGCAGCGGTCCGCTGGACGAATTTCCTTCGACCAGCCCGCCGATGTCGTCCGCGGCGCGGGGTGCATCGAGTGCGCCCGTGCCGCTTCCAGCCAACGACCAGCGCACCGCCCTGGCCGATCTGGGACCGCTCGCAGCGCCGGACGGCGAAGCCGGCCACGACCCGGAGCTCGACGAGGCGGTGATCGCCTTCGCCAACGCCGACTTCGATCAGTGCGAACAGTCGCTGGTCGGGCTGGTCGGCGTGGGCAGTTCACGCGCCTTGCACGCAGAGACCTGGCTGGCGCTGTTCGACCTGTACCGCGCCATTGGGCAGCAGCAGCGCTTCGAAGGCCTGGCGCTCGATTACGCGCAGCAGTTCGGACGGTCAGCGCCGCAGTGGTTTTCGATGCCGCGCATGGTGGCCGAGGCGGCCGGCGACGAGCGCACGCAACGCTCGCGCATCGACGGTCAGGTCGGCTGGGTCTGCCCCGAGCACGTCGACCCCGACGCCGTCAAACGGCTGTCGTCGCTATCGTTGCAGATGCCGCTTCCGTGGGTGTTCGACTGGAGCGCGCTCAAGGGCATCGACGTCGAAGGCTGCGCCCGCCTGAGCGAGCTGTTCCGCCACTGGATCGGCCAGAAGCTGGACATGCGCTGGCTCGGCGGCGAGAAGCTGTTCGCGCTGCTTCAGGAGACCGCCCCCACCGGCGTGCGCGACGCCGATCCGGCTTACTGGCTGCTGCGGCTCGATGCGCTGCGCATGACCAACCGGCCCGACCAGTTCGACGAGGCGGCAATCGACTATTGCGTCACCTATGAAGTTTCGCCGCCGTCCTGGGAGCGCGCGCTGTGCCAGGTGCGCGTGAGCGGCGCTGACCAGAGCACGCAGGCGCCCTCGATGTCGGTGGTCAGCGAGTTGTCGACCAGCTTCATGGAGTCGCGGCTGATCGACGAACCGGGTCTGGTGCAGGTGGCCAGCGTCGAGTTGTCGGGACAGCTGGTCGGCGACATCGGCGAGCAGTTGCGCAAGATCGATGCGCAACTCGGCCTGTCCAGCGTGGTCAACGTGTCGTGCACGCGCCTGATCCGGGTCGACTTCATCGCCGCGGGCGACCTGCTCAACTGGGTGCTGTCCCGAAGAACTGAAAACCGCAGCGTCAATTTCGTCGAAGCGCACCGGCTGGTGGCGCTGTTCTTCGGCGCGATGGGCATCAACGAACACGCCAGCGTCAAGGTCCGCACGCTCTGATCCAGCCAGCCGGACGGCGGTGCCCGCTCGCGAATCGGGCACCACAGCCCACCCGCAGCGCCCGATCTTCCTCAACCAACCGGCCCCTGACGGCACTGCACGTCTCCCTGTGAGCGACCCATGGAAAACTATCACGGCACCACCATCGTCAGCGTGCGGCGCGGCAGGTGCGTCGCACTCGGCGGCGACGGGCAGGTCACGCTCGGCAACATCGTCGTCAAGTCGACTGCCCGCAAGGTGCGCAAGCTCTACCGTGATCAAGTGCTGGCGGGCTTTGCCGGCGCCACCGCCGACGCTTTCAC
>ENA-OFCE01001038-OFCE01001038.1-metagenomes-genome-assembly--contig:-NODE-1038-length-15362-cov-4.001895_pt1 | contig 15362 bp, 14 predicted proteins | sample MGYA00153388_OFCE01 | MGnify analysis MGYA00153388
TTGCACAGCTAAACTCGCACAATCCCAACGTTGCACTTCGGGCTTGAATCCGCCGTGCTATTTTTGACGAGATTTTTTTAATTCCACAACATGCCTCGCCAGTGCGTAAGCTGTTTCCTGAACCTCGGCTCTTGCCGCGCCGGTGCCCGAGTTGCTCATTACGGCAATCGAGATACCGTGCTCCGGTAACAACATCAAAAAGGCAGCAGCGCCCTGTTGCGTACCACCATGGTGAAATATTTGGGTGGGGTGTTTTTCACCCAGCAGACGTAGGGAAGTATCGATGCGCCAACCGATCGCGTAGTTTTCCGGGTTCATGCTTCCATTGGCCAAGGCCAGCGGAGTGAATAATGACTTCTTCGCTTCCGCCGAAACGAAATCATCCCCAAGCAGTGCGGTACCCACGCGCACCAAATCGGAGGGGGTACTCACTAAACCGCCGCCAGCGATCTTATAGCTTGAATTGATAGGATACGAAGGCGTGTAGCGCCCATTCCCGGCTTCGTAGAACGCGACACGGCCCGTCATTAGCATCGATATGTCGACCGCCGTATCCATCATTCCTGAAGGGCGAAATACGCTTTCATCGAGTAATGCTGTAAAGGATTTACCCGATGCTCCTTCCATTATTCGCGCAAGCAGCGAGTAACCAAAGGTTGAATATTGGAACCCGGCTCCAGGTTCGAAACGCAAATCGTCGTCAACAAACATTGCGAGACCGTCTGCAACATTTGGATACTCGTGCGTTGAGTAATTTTCGTGCCAGCCCATCCACCACTGTGGAATCCGAGAATAGTGACGAACCCCGGCACGATGCGAGCCGAGCTGGTTCGCGGTAAGCGGCTGTAATGCCACGGGCAGCCCTGTCAGATAATTCGATATCGGCTTATCGAGCTCTATTTTTCCGGCATCCACCAGCCGGAGCAGCGCAACGGCAGTCAAAGGTTTCGCAACGCTGCCAGTGCGGTAGCGTGAGCGCACCGTCGCATACTCATTGTTTTCAATATTGGCAAAACCGGTTGCAGCCGCCCACTGCAAATTTCCGTCGAATGCGATCGCGGCCGACATCGAAGGAAGACCGGCTTTCTCACGGCTACCTCGCAGCGCTGCCAGCACATCATTTGAAAAATCCTGCTGCAACCCAGATACGGCCACGCGATTATCTTTGTTGGCATCTATCGTCGGCAAAGTCTGATCCGGATATGTCCATTTGCCATAGAAAACCAAATTTGGCCCTAACAATAAGGCACTCACCAGCAAGAAACGGACAATGTGCCGCACGAGACGGCGTGGGAAACTGCGGTAAGGCTTATATTGATTCACTGCATTCCAGTGGGTTCGTCCAGTTGCATCGAACTATAACGCCAGGTTTAGCCTGTGACTGGTGCCAGAAGTAAGAAAGATTGGCGAATTACCTATGACGCTTCGGTGGCCAGTGCAGTAGCGGCAAGGCCGGCATGAGGCCAGACAGAGGAATTCTGCAAACTGGCAATTGGCAAGAGTTGATCTCGCTGCTACATAAGGCATGCTGGGCTACGGTTCGATCAGGACTCAACGCAAAGCTCAATCAACTCGGTACACGGCGAATCTTGGCCCCCAATCCGCTGAGTTTTTCTTCGAAGTTTTCGTAACCGCGATCAATGTACTCCCACGGCACATCGGGACGTAGCGTAGAGAGTGCGCGTTGCAACTGCTGATCGCGCTCAGGCAATATATCTGCAGCATCAAAATAGGCCACGTCCACATCGGCCAAAGCCGACGGCTCGCGCTTGCCGGACACCGCGTCCCACATCACATTTCGCACGGCACCCGCGCCGATGCACCATGAGGCAAGTCGCAGGGTTCGCACGGCGTGCAGAGCGCATCCATAAAACACGCGCTGCCCGATGCGATGGCCACTAGCGGCGCCTCATGCGAGACGCGCTCAGGCAATCCGTTTCTCCATGAAAACACTCAACGGATCATCGGGATAGTCACCGTATCGGCCACAGCGAACATAGCCCGCGCGCGCATACAAGCCGTGTGCGTCGGTTTGCAGAATGCCCGTCTCTAGCCGCAGCAAGTAACAAGCGCGTTGCGCGCTTAGCACTTCCAGATGCGCCATGATTGCTTTGGCGATACCGCGTCCGCGTTGCTCTGGCGGCACGAACATGCGCTTAAGTTCGCCGTAACCGTCGAGCAGCACGACCGCGCCGCAGCCGACCGCTGTTTGATTCGCGTCGCGGGCAACGGCGAACAACACGTGCGGCGCTTTCAACGCAGTGATGTCGAGCAGGTGATTGCTTTCCGGCGGATAGAGTGCGGTCTGATAGGCGTCAAGCTCGGCGATAAGACCGCGTACGTCGGGCTGATCGACCGACTCGATGGCAACGTTGATGGTGTTTTGCGTAGTCGCGGGCGGGCCAGCACGATGAGCCTGCGACGTTGGATCGATTGTTTTCATTTTCTAGCAGCCTGTCGGACTTGAAACATCGTCGCGAAAATTCGCGCGCCCGAGGGCAGATTTTGACTGTTTTGCAGTGGCAATATCGAGATAATGCCCAAAAAAAACGGGCGAAATATGAACCGGGCCAGCGGATTTGCAGCCGATGCCTTTCAAGTCCTACAGGCCGCTAGCACTGCTTCCCGCGAGCATGCCCAGAAACGGGACTTTGCTAAATTCCGCCTCCCTTATTTTGGTGTCAGCGAGATTTCAAATCGCAATCGCACACCAGTCAGCTCAATCACGTCGCCAGCGGCGAGATCGCGCACGCCTACTAAGGCGTCGCCATTGATGTAGGGCGGGGTCACCCCTTCGCGCTGCCGAATTTGCCAGCGGGTGGGCGCGTCGCGCATAAATTCCACCACCTGCTTGCCTTCTTTACCCAGTGACACAGAGGCTTGGGTAAGCGGATAGCGCTTGCCTGCCGCCGGCCCGGATAACACGGCAACGCTGCCAACCAGCGTTCGCGCGATCGGCGGGCGTGTTGATGCGGCGGTCATCGCGGGAGCAACGGGTGCTGTTGCAGGCGCAACGGGTGTTGCCGTAGGCGTTGGCACGACCGCGTCGGATGTGACTGCGGGCGACTCAATACGCGGCGATGGTGGTTTGCCTACGCGTGGGGGGTGCGCCAGCTCAGATGCGACGGCGGGGGCTTGGCTGGCAAGCGTTGTGCCTCTTGGCAGCGCGGCGACTAGCGACATGTCGAGCAATGGCTCATCGGACTGCTGCACGGCGTTAGGCGCTGGCGCGACGGTCGGGGCGGGTGCGGTCCTGGCGATGCTGCTGCCCCGGGTCGCGGGTGCGGCAGGCGAGCGCAGAGGCGCGAATGGGGGCGCAGCCGCTGGAGGCACGGGGGACGCGTTGACCGCAGCGGCGATTCCAGCGGCAGAATCCGTGTTGACTCGCTCACGGACCGGGGCAGGTATGGCGAACGGCTCAATGGATTCGGGCTGCATGAAGTTGGCTGCCGAATCCAATTCTGCAAAGTACATTAAGCGTTCTCGCCCCACACCAATCTGGTCGCCGTGACGCAGCGTGTGCGTCTGCGTGAGCCGTTTGCCGTTGACGCGCGTGCCGTTGGTGCTGCCCAAATCCTCGACGGTTGCCACGCCCGACACTTGACGAATCACGGCATGATCGGCGCTTATGCCAGGATGCTTGATGCACACATCACAGCGGCTGCTGCGGCCAATCAGGCTTTGCTCCGCTTTCAGCGGAAATTCGACAATCGTATTGTCCGGCTGTAACCAGAATAGCTTGGCCATGGTCTGTTATTTGTCCGTCGGTTTCTTCAGAAACTTTTGCCACCAAAGATCAGCTAGCGGTGGATCGCCGACGCGCACAATGATCACTGAGATATTGTCGCGTCCGCCGTTGGCGTTGGCCGCATCGATCAAAAACTTGATGTAATCAGCGGGCGGTTTCTCGGTCGACAGCGCGGATTGCAGCGCCTCATCTTCCACCAGATCCGACAAACCGTCCGAACAGAGCAAATAAATGTCGCCCGGTCGCGTGCGAAATTCTTGAACATCAGCCTCGGCAATAGCGTCAATGCCGAGCGCGCGGGTGATCAGGTTTTTTTGTGGCGAATGTTTAGCGTCCTCCTCCGAGATCAATCCTTTTTCCAGTTGATCCTGCACGTAGGAATGGTCGCGTGTGAGTTGCTCCAGTTTGCGCTCGCGCACACGGTAACAGCGCGAATCGCCGACATGCGCAATGCCAACGCGACCATCATAAAAACGCGCGGCAACGATGGTGGTGCCCATCCCGTTTAACTCTTCGCGACCGCGTGCGACGCTGCAGATTCGGTTGTTGGCTTTTTCAATGGCACCGCGAAGCTGGCGCATTGCCACCGAAATGCCGGTGTCAGGATCGATTCGGCCTAAATCAGCCTCAGAAATGTCACGCAGAAACGATTCGTCGCGCACCACGTCGACCGCCAGTTGGCTGGCAACCTCGCCTGCTTGATAGCCGCCCATGCCGTCGGCCAGCACCACCAGTTTGCGCTCGCCGTCAACAAGGATTGCATCCTCGTTGTGCGCGCGTTCCCGCCCCACATCGCTGCCTCCACCAAAGAGCCAAGGGCGGCCCGGAGCAGCTTTGATTTTTGGGTTGTTTGTTGCGCGTGCGGATACCATTTACATAATGTACTAAACCGTGCCCGGTTTAGCTTGCAGAGTTGCAAGTTTCGGCCAACGCGCAAACGTCAAGCGCTGGCGTCAACCAGTGTCGGTTTAAGCAACGCGACGATGGCGCTCGGTTCAAGGCCAACCAAAAAGCCGCGCTTGCCGCCGTTAATGTAGACGCGTGGCAATTCGCAGATGCTCCGTTCAAGGTAAACCGGCAGCGGCTTTCGCGTGCCGAACGGCGACGTGCCACCCACCATGTAGCCGGTGTGCCGGAGTGCGGTTTCCCGCGAGCACGGCGTAATCGTCTTGCAGCCGCGAATCCGCGCGAGATTTTTAGTAGACACCTCACGATCACCATGCTGCAGACAAATCAGCGGCTGCTTACTCTCGTCTTCGAGCACGATGGTTTTGATGACCGCATGTTCGTCCACACCCAGCGACACCGCTGAATGCGCTGTGCCACCATGTTCGAAGTAGTCGTAAGGATGCGCCGTAAACGCTGTTTTCGCTGCACGCAAAACCCGCACCGCCTGCGTGGCCGGAATGTCGTCCTCTTTAGCCATGTGCCTCCTTACTTTCCTCTCGGGTGATGTTCTTGGTGAATGCGTTTCAGCCGTTCTCTCGCCACATGGGTGTAGATTTGTGTGGTCGTGATGTCGCTGTGTCCGAGCAGCATCTGCACCACACGCAAATCGGCACCGTGGTTGAGAAGGTGAGTCGCGAAAGCGTGTCGTAACGTATGCGGAGACAATGCGTCAACGCTGATTCCAGCGGTCACGGCGTGGCGCTTGATCACGTACCAAAACGCCTGTCGCGTCATCGGTTCGCCGCGCGCCGTGAGAAACAGGTAGTCGCTGCGCTTTGGTGGGTTGAGCCAAAACGCTCGCGCACCGGCGAGGTGCTGTTTGATCCATGTCACTGCAATTTCACCCAACGGCACCAGCCGCTCCTTCGAGCCCTTGCCTAGAATCTTGACCACACCCTCTTCAAGGTTGACTTGAATGAGTTTCAGCCCCACCAATTCGCTTACTCGCAAGCCCGAGGCGTACAACGTTTCCAGCATGGCACGGTCGCGCTCGCCAAGCGGCGTCGTGGTGTCCGGCGCTGCCAACAGCGCCTCCACCTGCGTCTCTGAAAGATTTTTGGGCAAGTAACGCGCATTGCGCGGTGCATCGATTAAATCGCAAGGGTTTTGCGTCAATTGGCCCGCGTCCACGCGCCACCCGTAAAAGCGCTTCAGGGTCGAAAGCCGTCGATTGACGGAACTAGCACGCGCCGCCTCTGCAAACTGCGCCGCGAGATACGCCTCGATATCGCTTCTTGCCACGTCAGCAGCAGTCAGCTTTCGCGGCTCGCACCACTTAAGAAAGCGCGCCATATCTTGCCGATAGCTCTCCAGCGTCGCGGGTGAAAGCCCGTCGGATAACCACAGGTGATCACAGAAGCGATCAATCTCAGCGCTGTCGTTCGTAGTCACGAGCTCGCCGCCTCATAAAGCCCGCGACCCAATGTGAGCGCGTCATTCACAAGTGAGCCCGTGACACTATCGGCCACCCAAGGCCACTGCATGAGAGAGCAACCAACCCCTGAAAACGGCGACGTCGCGGCGTTTCCTGCACCGCCAAGCGACCGAACGAACGACGCAACCAGCATGATCATGGCACGGGAAGGGAAGGAAAAAACTGACTACTCAAGCTGAAATGATAGGAAGACGATTGTTTGTGACGTGCGCGCTAGCATAAATTATCGAGCGTCCGCATCGCATTTGCGCTATCGTTTCTGCTTAGTGCAACACTCCGTTGCAGACAGCGAGTGCCCCAGCTCCTGACCACTTATAAACCGCATTTATGGAGATCGCAATGAAATTTAATGCTCGATTACTTGCGCTGACTGCCGCAATTATGGCCACTTCGGCGTTGGCGCAAACAAAGTGGGATTTACCCGGTGCATATCCATCCGGTAATTTCCATTCGGAGAATCTGGTGATATTTGCCAATGATGTTGAAAAAGCTACGAGCGGCAAACTAAAAATCACGGTGCATGTTGGCGCGTCGCTGTTCAAGGCACCTGAGATCAAGCCAGCCGTGCAACGTGGGCAAGCGCAGATCGGTGAAGTGCTGCTCACCAACCTGGAAAACGAAGACGCGATGTTCGGCATTTCGGGCGTTCCATTCATTGCCACAAGCTACGACCTCTCTGCAAAACTGCACAAGGCCTCCCGCAAGATGATTGAAGATCGCTTTGCAAAGCAGGGCTTGATGTTGCTCTACAGCGTACCGTGGCCACCGCAAGGCATCTACTCGAAAAAACCTCTCGCACAGTTGTCGGATTTGAAAGGTAGCAAGTGGCGTTCCTACTCGCCGGTGACAGCGCGTTTGGGTGAGTTGGCAGGCGCGCAATCAGTCACAGTTCAAGCGGCTGAGCTCTCGCAAGCGCTAGCGACGGGCGTGGTTGAAAGCTATGTTTCGTCGGGGGCCACCGGTTTCGATTCTAAAACGTACGAGCACGTGAAAAACTTCTACGATGTTCAAGCGTGGCTGCCGATGAACGGCATCATAGTCAACCGTGCCGCTTTCAATGCACTAGATAAGGCGACGCAGGATGCCGTGCTGAAAGCAGGTGCGGACGCCGAGGCCCGCGGCTGGAAAATCTCCGCTGAGAAAACGACGTGGTATGCAGACCAGCTCAAGGCGAAGGGCATGAACTTTGTTCCACCTTCACCAGCACTTGCGACCGAGCTGCGCAAAATTGGCGAGACGATGGCAGCCGATTGGGTAAAGAAAGCCGGGCCTGACGCTCAAGCTGCGCTTGAGGCATTTTTGAAAATGTAACTCGGTCGTGTTGCCCCGGTTGCTATGGGGCATGCGTGAAAAGCGAGCCAGCGTTGGCGAAAGTCGACGCTGGCCTTTTTTTGCGTTTGCTGTGAGCCGCGTCATCGAAAAAATCGATGGATCAATAGAAGATCTTTTTTCTTGCTGTTCGCGTGACACGACGACACAATCGCTAGGTGTGCAGCTTTGCGTGGAACATCGACATGTCTTGTCGCGACTGCAGGCCGCGCGCTTCGTGCTTTTGAATCAGAAAAAGGATTGGGGAAACGGACTATGCGCCATTGGATTCATCGCTGTATCGATTTTTTTGGCTGCGTTTCCGCTGCCTTTGTGTTCGGTATTTTTGTCGTCATGCTTGGAGCTGCGCTTTTGCGAACTTTCCAGGTGCCAGTTGGTGGGTCGGACGACATCGTGTCGTGGATGACGGCTGCCGCAGCATTCTTTGGTTTGGCGCACACCTTTCACCACGGCGATTTTGTCCGCATGAGTCTCGTGATTGAAAAATTCGAACCTGCTGCTCGGCGCTGGATTGAGCTTTTCGCATTGACGGTCGGTGTGCTTTTCACTGCATATTTGACGTATTCGGTCGCTGCATACGTTTATGACAGCTACGTATTTGGCGACGTCGCGGATGGATTGATTCCGCTGAAAAAATGGATCCCGCAAAGCTCAATTGTGATCGGCTCGCTGTTGCTGTTTATCGCTTTACTCGATGAATGGGTCAACGTCGCAAGAGGCAATCGCCCTGATTACGTCCTGGCGGTCGAAGATCGACACGCCAAGGGCGACTTTACCGAGGACATGTAATCATGGGCGTTGCAGAAATCGGTGGCATTCTTCTGATCTTCATGATGCTGCTGTTATGCGGCGGCGTGTGGATTGCGATGACGCTCGCGATCACTGGATGGATCGGGATGGTGTTGTTCACGTCACAGCCGCCTGCGATTTGGGGCAAAAATTTGTTCTATTCGATGTGGGAATCAAGCGCGTCTTGGGAGCTCGCGGCATTGCCGCTTTTTATCTGGATGGGTGAGATTTTGTTTCGTACCCGGTTGTCAGAGCAGATGTTTTCGGGGCTTGCCCCATGGCTCAATCGTGTGCCAGGTCGAATGATGCACACCACGATTTTGGGTTGCGGCATTTTCGGTTCGGTGTCGGGATCGTCGGCGGCGACGTGCGCGACCATTGCAAAGGTCGCGTTGCCGGAGCTCAAACGTCGCGGTTACGATGAAAAACTCGCCATCGGTTCGCTCGCAACAGCCGGCACGCTGGGCATCTTGATTCCGCCCTCGATCACGATGGTCGTTTACGCAGTCGCTGCCGACGCATCGATTATTCGCATTTTTCTCGCGGGGTTTTTGCCTGGCTTTATCTTGATGCTTCTCTTTTCGGGATATATCGCCTGGTGGTCAATTCGTAACCCCGACAAGGTGCCGACGTCTGGCGTCGACATGACGTTTCGTCAAAAGGTCTATGAGTCACGTCACTTGATTCCGTGTACCTTGCTAATTGTCTTTATCGTCGCGGTGTTGATCGCGGGCTGGGCGACCGCCACCGAATGCGCTGCTTACGGCGTACTGGGAGCACTGGTAATCGCGTGGCAGAGCAAGATGCTGACATGGCAAAGTTTCCGTGATTCGTTGATGAGTGCGACTCGTGTGTCGTGCATGATCATGTTCATCCTCGCAGGCGCCGCGTTTTTGAAACTCACGATGGCGTTTACCGGTATTCCACGTGAGCTCGCGGAATGGGTGAACGCGATGAACTTGCATCCTTATGCATTGATCGCAGTGCTTGCGGTTTTCTACATTATTCTCGGTACCGCGCTCGATGGTATTTCGATGATCGTGCTCACAGCCGCCGTCGTGTTGCCGATGATTCAAAAAGCCGGGTTCGATTTGATTTGGTTTGGTATCTTTGTGATTTTGCTGGTCGAGATTGCCGAGGTAACACCCCCGGTCGGGTTCAATCTCTTCGTACTGCAAAACATGACTGGACAAGACAGCAATGTGATTGCTCGCGCCGCGATTCCCTTTTTTGTCATGCTGGTTGTTTGTATTTTGCTCATCACGGTATTTCCGCAAATTGTCACCATCGTGCCAGATTTGATTATGGGGCCGCAGAAGTAGTTGGATGAGTGAGCCGTAGCAATGAATCTGCGATTCGTTGAAGCTTTCTATTGGGTGGCAAGCCTGCGTTCTGTTTCACGCGCTGCGGAGAAGATGTTCATCACGCAATCGGCGATGTCTTCGCGAATCGCTGGGTTAGAGGAGGAGTTAGGTACGTTGCTGTTGGATCGACGAGACAAGTCGTTTCGTTTAACCGTGGCTGGCGCGCGCTTTTTAACGCACGCGCAAAAAATGCTTGAGCTGGCGCGCATCGCCAAGGCGGAACTAAGTGGAGGGAACGTCGTCGGCGAGCAGGTTCTGCGAGTGGGCGCGATTGAATCAGTGATGCATTCGTGGCTGATCGATTGGTTGTCCGAATTGCGAAAGCAACATCCAGCGCTTGCCATTGAGCTGACTGTGGAGACGACACCGCTACTGCTGGATCACGTGCGGCGCGGCGTTGTTGATCTTGCTTTTGCAGCGGCACCGGCGACGGGCGATGGCGTGCGCAGCACACTCATGCCCGCGATGCCGATGATCTTCATGGGCAATCGCAGCATGCACAGCAAGCGCAGCTATAGCGCCGAAGAACTGGTTGCGTTGGACATCATGACCTTTCAGCGCGGCTCGTAACCCTATGTTGCCTTAGTCGATCTGCTGCGCGACGCACGCATCGAGGGCGCGCGCATTCATGCGATCTCTTCGATTTCTGCAATGGTCGAGCTCGTCGAAGCAAATTTCGGCATTGCTACGCTGCCCTGCGCCGCCGCAATGAGGCTGAGCGCAAATCGCAATGTACGCGTGTTGCGTTCAGCCTTGTGTCTGCCAGCACTCACTATTTTCGCGAGTTATCGCGCCGACCCTGCGTCGATAAACATGTCTGCCGCGATCGCCTCGGCCCGTGAATGCGCGGAGCGACTTGATGCGAAACCCAAGCGCGCATCATCGAAAAAATCGATGTCTTGACAGAAAAAGTTTTCGCTTGCGTCGTGCCTTGGTTGTTCATGACAATCACACTTACTCGAACGTTACATTTTCTTCATGATTTTTGCGAACCACACGGAGTCACAGTGAGCTACGCCGCGACCGAAAGATACTTTGAAAATGCACAAACGGATGTGCGTCTACTTCGCGCGCGGATTCGCCAAGGTGACTTTTGTTCGCATACGAGCGGCATCGCCAACGACTTCGTTCAAGCCAACGTCGTCATCCTGCCGCAGCAGTATGCAAAGGATTTCGCGGCGTTTTGCGAATGCAACCCGAAGCCTTGCCCCTTACTCGCAATGAGTGAAGCTGGCGATCCGATGTTGCCTTCTATGGGGCGCGATATCGATATTCGTACCGACGTGCCGCAGTATCGTGTGTGGCGAGGCGGTGAGCTCGTGTCAGAGCCGAACGACATCAGCGCGTTGTGGAGCGATGATCTGGTCACGTTTGTCATCGGTTGTTCGTTCTCGGTTGAATGGGCGCTGGCGAAAGAAGGCATTTCGTTGCGATGTATCGAACCAACATCTCCACATCACCGGCCGGTTTGTTCTGCGGACCGCTGGTGGTGTCGATGCGCCCGCTTAGTGCGCGGGATGCATTGCGCGCCTACGAGATCACGTCGCGCTACCCCCGTGTCCACGGCGCACCGATTCACATGGGCGATCCGTCCGTTATCGGTATCGCTGATCTACAGAGGCCCGATTACGGTGATGCGATTGCCGTGATTGATGGTGAAACGCCTGTTTTCTGGGCTTGCGGCGTAACACCACAAGCCGCGATCACGCAAGCCAAGCCCGATTTCTGCATTACCCGCGCGCCAGGCGCAATGTTTATTACTGACCTGCTGAATTCTCAACTCACAAACTAACAAGGTTGACCTATGAAACTGATGACAAGACTTTTTGCCGCACTCGCGACTGTTGCGACCGCGACGATGAGCTTCGCGCAAACGAAGTGGGATATGCCGACGGGATACGGCGTGGGGAGCTTCCAGACGCAAAACGTGCAGCGCTTTGCTGATGATGTCGAAAAGGCGACGGCGGGCAAACTCAAGATCACGCTGCGCCCGAACGGATCGTTGTTCAAAGCCAACGAGACTCGGCGCGCCGTGCAGACAGGACAATCACAAGCGGGTGAATTCATGATCAGCGGCGCTGCGAACGAAAACGCTATCTTCGGCGTGGATTCGATTCCGTTCTTTGCCACCAGTTATGACGAAGCCAAACGACTGCATGCCGCCGCGAAACCGACGACGGAAAAGCTACTGGCAGGCTACGGCATGAAAGTGCTCTTCGCTTCACCGTGGCCTGGGCAAAATTTGTATTCACGCAAAGCCATCGCTGGGCCGCAAGACCTTGCAGGCACCAAAACGCGCGCCTACAACCCGGCCACTTCGCGCATTGCGCAATTACTCAAGGCCCAACCTACGACGATTCAGCTTGCGGATTTACCGCAAGCGCTGTCCACAGGCGGCGTCGATAACTTTTTTACCTCGAGCGCGAGCGGTATTGAAAACAAACTGTACGAGCAAGTCAAGTTTTTCTACTCGGTGAACGCATGGCTGCCGAAGAATGTGATCGTCGTGAATCAGAAAGCGTTTGATGCGCTTGACAAGGCGACTCAAGACGTTGTCGTCAAAGCGGCGTCGGACGCCGAAGCTCGTGATTGGGCAACCAGCGCGCAGAAAGACGATGAGTTCACCAAAGAACTGGTGGCGCGCGGCGTGAAAGTGAGCCCGCCGAGCGACACGTTACGCAAAGAGTTGCAAGCCGTTGGCGCGACCATGACGGAAGAATGGCTTAAATCTGCGGGTGCTGACGGTCAAGCAATTATCAACGCGTTTCGTAAACAGTAACGCGATATCGCGTCGTGATGGTAGTGCGACCATCTCGACGCAACCTACGTGCTCTGGCGTCATGTATTCGCAGGACACGCGGTTGACGCGTAAGGTGCCAGACAATCGCCATTCGGTTGGTCGCTCGACTTCAGAAACGCGAGATCGCAGGTGCTCGCGTTGGTCTCTCGTGCGCTGGGCGGCGCGGTTGCAGCCGCTGCTGCTTTCGCAGCATCGACTGTCGATGTGTTTTTTTCGATAGAGCTGCGCTTTCTGTTCAGACGGCTGTATAACGAGTCTTCAACAAAGGCGACCTCTGAACGATTCCATTTACAACGGAGGTTAAGATGCGTTTTTCTAATTCGTTTCTTGGAGTGGTGTTGATGATGTTCGCGAGCGTTTCGTTTGCACAGTACCCGTGGCGACTTGCCTCAGGTTACAGCGACGCGTCGTTTCACACCACGAATTTGCGAGAGTTTGCGAACGATGTTTCGCGCCGTACAGACGGCAAACTCAATATCGATGTTCGCAGTAACAATTCGCTTGTCAAGCTCGCGGAGATTCGCGATGCGGTCGGCTCGGGTAAAGTCGAACTCGGTGAAGTGATTCTCACCGGTGTATCAAAGGAGTTTCCACTTGCGGGCGCCGATGCTGTGCCATTCGTCGTGAGCTCGCTTACCGATGCGAAGCGGCTCAGGGATTTGCAACGACCTGTGCTTGAGCAGCAGCTCGACCGCAAGGGGCTCGTCTTGCTGTATTCCGTGCCCTGGCCGAGTCAGGGACTGTATTCTGCGCGACCGATCACAAAAAAGATAGATTTCTCGGGCGCGCGCATGCGCACGTACAACGCTACAACCGTGCGCGTCGCCGAGCTGCTCGGCGCGAGTGCGGTGGACGTGCCTATGGTGCAAGTCGCTGACGCATTGACAACAGGACGTATGGACAGCATGATTTCATCCTCCGTGACGGGCGTTGAAAACAAGGTGTGGACGCATCTGAAGTACTTCTATGAAATCAATGCCTGGACGCCGAAGAACGCAGTAATAGTCAACGCAGCGGCGTTTTCGAGACTCTCATCTACTCAACAACTCGCCGTGCGCGACGCCGCAAAAGCGGCGGAAGAACGCGGTTGGGCGATGAGTCGCGTCGCTGCGCAAGAAGCCGTGCAAGCGCTTAGAGCGAATGGCGTCAAAGTGGAGGCGATGCAGCCGCATCTCGAACGAGCATTCACGCTGCTTGGCGAGCGCTTCTCGCGCGATTGGATTCGGGAGGCGGGCACGCAGGCGGGAGAGCTCTTCACTGCTTTCTTTCTCAGGCTTCCGAGTAGCGGTGTGGATGCCGAGAAGCTAGGCGCGACGGCTACACACGCGGTTAACTCATCATTGGTTGTAGCGAAACAGTAATCATGCACGACATCACTCAAGCGGGCACGCGATGGCAATTCTGGATCGATCGAGGCGGCACGTTCACCGACATCGTGGCTAAGAAGCCAGACGGAACGCTCGTCACCCACAAGCTGCTCTCTGAAAACCCGGAGCGTTACAAAGACGCGGCTGTGCACGGTGTGCGCGAGTTGCTCGGGCTCAAGCCAGACGAGCCTATTCCTGCCGATCAGATCGAGGCGGTGAAGATGGGTACCACGGTCGCCACCAATGCGCTTTTGGAGCGCAAAGGCGAGCGCACGTTACTTGTTGTAACGCGCGGATTTCGTGATCAGCTTCGCATTGCCTATCAGGCGCGACCGAAGCTCTTTGTGAGAAAAATTGAGCTGCCCGAATTGCTCTACGAATCAGTCGTTGAGGTAGACGAGCGTATCGGTGCCCACGGCGATGTGGTGTTGCCATTGGACGAGGTGAAAGCACGTGCCGACCTGCAAGCGGCATTCAATATAGGCTTCACGACAGTGGCCGTATGCCTGATGCACGGCTATCGCTATACGCAGCACGAAGCCGCGTTGAAACGCATCGCTCAGGACATCGGCTTCACGCAGATCAGCGTGTCGCATGAAGTATCACCGCTGATGAAGTTCGTTTCTCGCGGCGATACGGCGGTGGTTGACGCGTACTTGTCGCCGATTCTCCGCCGCTATGTTGAGCAGGTGCAATCGGCGCTGGGCAATGTGCGTCTGCAATTTATGCAAAGCTCGGGCGGGTTGACTGACGCGCACAAATTTCAGGGCAAGGACGCGATCCTCTCCGGCCCGGCAGGCGGCATCGTCGGTGCTGCAGCGGTCACGCAGCTCGCAGGTTTCGACAAGATGATCGGCTTCGACATGGGCGGCACGTCTACTGACGTGACGCACTTCGCGGGCGAGTACGAGCGTGCCTTCGAAACCGAGATCGCTGGCGTTCGTTTGCGTGCACCCATCATGCAGATTCACACCGTTGCTGCAGGCGGTGGATCCATCTGTACCTTTGACGGCAGCAAGTTCCGCGTCGGCCCCGAGAGCGCAGGCGCGAATCCCGGCCCGGCAGCCTATCGTCGCGGCGGGCCGTTGACGATAACTGATTGCAATGTGATGGTCGGCAAGTTGCGACCAGAATTGTTTCCCGCTGTATTCGGATTGAACGGTGACGAAACACTTGATGTCGATGTGGTTGTGACGAAATTTAATGCGCTTGCTGCTCAGGTTTTGCACGCGACCGGGCAAAAAAAATCAGCCGAAGAAATCGCGGCGGGTTTCCTTCGCATTGGCGTGGAAAACATGGCCAACGCGATCAAGCATGTGAGCGTGCAGCGTGGCTACGATGTCACTGAATACACACTCACCTGCTTCGGCGGCGCGGGCGGTCAGCACGCTTGCCTGGTCGCCGACGCGCTTGGTATGCAGCGCGTGTACATCCATCCGCTCGCCGGCGTACTCTCGGCGTATGGCATGGGCCTCGCTGACGTGCGCACGCTCAAGCAGGCGGCAGTTGAGAAGAAATTGTCCGACGAGCTGCTGGCATCGCTTGCCGCCGATTTCACTACGCTCGGCACCCATGCACGCGC
>ENA-OFCE01001039-OFCE01001039.1-metagenomes-genome-assembly--contig:-NODE-1039-length-15359-cov-6.744969_pt1 | contig 15359 bp, 12 predicted proteins | sample MGYA00153388_OFCE01 | MGnify analysis MGYA00153388
GCGTGGCCATAGAAGCGGATGATCTGCGCCAGCGCCTCGCTGCTGAACATGGGCAGCCCGCCCGACTCTTCTTCCAGGATGATCTGCAGCAGGATGCTGCGCGTGAGGTTCTGGCCCGACTTGGCGTCGACCACCTCGAACTCCTGTCCCTCAAGCACCATGCGCTTGACATCGGCCAGCGTGATGTAGCTGCTGGTCTGGGTGTCGTACAGGCGCCGGTTGGGGTATTTCTTGAGCATGCGCAAAGGCACGGCAGCGGCCCCGGTGGCGGCCTCTGCGGGGGCGTTTTCGCGGCCCGCTGCGGGAGCGGCCTTGGCGCTGCGTGATGACGGCATGAGAGGGCTTTCTTGGGGTATGCGCCTCATTCTAGGATTCATGTCCCGCCGCAGCCGTGCCGGTTTTCCCTGCTGGGTCAGGTGGCGCCGCGGGCCACGAAGTGCGGGTTCTCGAAACCTGGCTTGCCGTAGCGCAGCGGTTGACCCGCCGTGTCGCACACCGTGCCGCCAGCCGCCACCAGCACGGCTTGGCCGGCGGCGGTGTCCCATTCCATGGTCCGGCCGTAGCGCGGGTAGACATCGGCCAGACCGCTGGCCAGCAGCCCGAACTTCAGCGACGAGCCCGCCGCCAGGTGCTGCGCCACGGGCCGCCCCTGCAGCAGCGCGTCGACGGCGCCGCGGTCGCCGTGCACCCGGCTGGTGACGACATGCAGCCCCTCGGCCAGCGCGTGGCGGCAGCGAATCTCGCGCCGCCCGCCCGCGTCGTCCAGCCAGGCGCCGTGGCCGCGTTCGCCGGCATACAGGCGGCCCAGCGCGGGCGCGTACACGACACCCAGCACCGGCTCGCCGCCGCGCACCAGCGCGATGTTGACCGTGAACTCGCCGCTGCGGGCCACGAACTCGCGCGTGCCGTCCAGCGGGTCGACGAGCCAGAACGCGGCGCCGCCCTGGCCCACCGCCGCGTCGCATTCGCCGCGGGCATGGGCTTCTTCGGCCACCACGGGTACGCCTGGCAGCAACGCCCGCAGTGCCGGTGTGATGAGCGCTTCGGCACGCAGGTCGGCCTCGGTCAGTGGCGACGCGTCGGGCTTGCCGGTGACGGCAAAGTCGCTGGCGTAGACGTCCATGATGGCCCGCCCGGCAGCGCGGGCAACGGCTTCGACAGCCTGCAAGGTAGCCGACAAGGTGCGACGGTGCATGGGCCAAAGCCTACGCCGCGAGCGCGCCACCGGTCACCCGAGCTTGCCCCCGGACAGCGGCGCAACCCGGACCTGGTGCTGCCGGGCACTGCCGGGCGCTGCCGGCCCGATGCCTAAAATCGCCGTCATGCAACGCAAGCTCTTCGTCACCACCGCCCTGCCCTATGCCAACGGGCCCTTCCACATCGGCCACATCATGGAATACATCCAGGCCGATACCTGGGTGCGCTTCCAGCGCATGCGCGGGCACGCGCTGAACTTCGTCTGCGCCGACGACGCGCATGGCGCGGCCATCATGATCGCGGCCGAGAAGGCCGGCATCACGCCGCAGGCTTTCGTCGCCGACATCGCCGCCGGGCGCGCGCCCACGCTGCAGGGCTTCCACATCGCCTTCGACAACTGGATCTCCACCGACGCGCCGGAGAACCACGAACTGGTGCGCAGCATTTACCGGGCCCTGCGCGATAACGACCTCATCGAAGCGCGCGAAGTCGAGCAGTTCTACGACGCCGAGAAGGGCATGTTTTTGGCCGACCGCTTCATCAAGGGCACCTGCCCCCACTGCGGCGAGCCCGACCAGTACGGCGACAACTGCGAAAAATGCGGCGCCGTGTACGCGCCCACCGACCTGAAGAACCCCACCTCCGCGCTGTCCGGCGCGACGCCGGTGCTGCGCACGAGCGAGCAGTTCTTCTTTCGCCTGAGCGACCCCCGCTGTGTCGACTTTCTGGAGTCGTGGACGCAGGACGGCCGCCTGCAGCCCGAGGTGGCCAACAAGGTGCGCGAATGGTTTGCGCGTGACGAGGCCGGCCGCGCCGCACTGAACGACTGGGACATCAGCCGCGAGGCGCCCTACTTCGGCATCGAGATTCCCGACGCGCCGGGCAAGTACTTCTATGTGTGGCTCGACGCGCCGGTGGGCTACCTGGCGTCGCTGAAGAACCTGCTCGACAAATCCGGCATCGACCTGGACACCTACCTCGCCGACCCGGCGCTGGAGCAGGTGCACTTCATCGGCAAGGACATCGTCACCTTCCACACGTTGTTCTGGCCGGCGATGCTGAAGTTCAGCGGTCGCAAGGTGCCCGACCGCATCTTCGTGCACGGCTTCCTGACCGTGAACGGCGGCGACAAGATGAGCAAGAGCCGCGGCACGGGACTCAGCCCTGTGAAGTACCTCGAGCTGGGCCTGAATGCCGAATGGCTGCGCTACTACATCGCGGCCAAGCTCAGTGCGCGCGTCGACGACATCGACTTTAACCCGCAAGACTTTATCGCCCGCGTCGACAGCGACCTGGTTGGCAAGTACATCAACATCGCCAGCCGCGCCGCGGGGTTCCTGAGCAAGCGCTTCGCCAACCGGCTGAGTGCCGACCTGGGTGTCGAGGGCCGTGTCCTGCTGGACGGCCTGCGCGCCCATGCCGAGCCCCTGGCCACGCTGTTTGAGGAGCGCGAGTTCGGCAAAGCGCTGCGCGAGGTGATGCTGCTGGCCGACCGCGTGAACGAGTTCGTCGACCAGCACAAGCCGTGGGAGCTGGCCAAGCAGCCCGGCATGGATGCCGCCTTGCACGAGGTCTGCAGCGTCTGCATCGAGGCCTTCCGCCTGCTCACGCTGTACCTGAAGCCGGTGTTGCCGGCGCTGGCGGAGCAGGTCGAAGCCTGGCTGAAGATCGAGCCCCTGCAGTGGGCCGACAGTGCCCGCGCCCTGGGACACCACACCATTGGCGACTACAGGCACCTGATGCAGCGCGTGGACCCCAAGCTGCTGGACGCCCTGTTCGAACCGCCACCCGCGCCGGTGCTGGAACTTCCACCGCCTGGCGGCGAGCCCATCGCGGCGCAGATCAACGCCGACGAGTTCTTCAAGGTCGACCTGCGCATCGCCCGCATCGTCAAGGCCGAGGCGGTGAAAGGCAGTACCAAGCTGCTGCGGCTGACGCTGGACGTGGGCGAGGCACAGACGCGCAACGTCTTCAGCGGTATCGCGGCCCATTACGCGCCGGATCAGCTCACCGGCAAGCTCACGGTGATGGCGGCCAACCTGGCACCGCGCAAGATGAAGTTCGGCGTCAGCGAAGGCATGGTGCTGGCGGCCAGCCATGCCGACGAAGCGGTTACGCCGGGCGTGTATGTGCTGGAACCCTTCCCCGGCGCCGTGCCGGGTATGCGCGTGCGCTGAAGGGAAAGAGCCCCGAGCCCTCGGGTCGCCCGCAGTGCCATCATGGCGCGGATGAAGCTGCCCCCGCTGCACCCCTTCCGGCCCCGCCTGCTAGACGAGATCAAGGGCTACGACCGGCGGCGTGCGCTGGCCGATGTCGGCGCCGGCCTGACGGTGGGCGTGGTGGCGCTGCCGCTGGCCATGGCGTTCGCCATTGCCGCGGGCGTGAAGCCCGAGGCCGGCATTTTCACGGCCATCATCGCCGGTTTCCTGATCGCCGCACTGGGCGGCTCCAACGTGCAGATCGGCGGCCCGGCGGGCGCCTTCATCGTCATCGTCTACGGCATCGTCGAGCGCTACGGCTTGGCCAACCTGCTGATCAGCACCATGCTGGCCGGCACGCTGCTGTTCGCGATGGGGCTGTTCAAGCTGGGCGCACTGGTGCGCTACGTGCCGGTGCCCATCGTCATCGGCTTCACCAACGGCATTGCGGTGCTGATCGGACTGTCGCAGGCGAAGGATTTTCTCGGCCTCGTCACGCCCAAGCTGCCGGCCGACTTCTTCAGCCAGATCGGCGTGCTGGCCGCCCATCTGAACACGACCAACCTGGCCGCCCTGGCCATCGGCGCGGTCAGCCTGGCCGTGGTCGCCCTGTGGCCCAAGTCCTACGCCATGCCCACCGCGCCGAAAGGCAGGTCAGCCCGGATCCGCCGCCTGGCGGCCCACCTGCCCGGCACGGTGGTGGTGCTGGTCGGCGCCACGCTGGCCGTGCACTTGCTGCACTTGCCTGTCGACACCATCGGCACGCGCTTCGGCGGCATCCCCCAGGCCCTGCCCAGCTTCGCCTTGCCAGAATTCAGCTGGGCGACCGTGAAGCAACTGGTGATTCCGACGCTGACCATCGCCATGCTGGGCGCCATCGAGTCGCTGCTGTGCGCGCGCGTGGCGGACAACATGACGGCCTTGAAGCGCCACGACCCCAACCAGGAACTGATGGCCCAGGGCATCGCCAACTTCGTCGCGCCGTTGTTCGGCGGCATCCCGGCCACCGGCACCATCGCGCGCACCGTCACCAACGTGCGGGCCGGCGGCACCAGCCCGGTGGCCGGCATCGTGCACGCGTTCGTGTTGCTGGCCATCGTGCTGCTGGCCGCACCGCTGGCCCTGCACGTGCCGCTGGCCGCGCTGGCCGGCATCCTGCTGTTCGTGGCCTGGAACATGGGCGAATGGCGCGAATTCGCACGCCTGAGCCGATTTACGCTGCCCTACCGCACCATCCTGCTCGGCACCTTCGGTTTGACCGTGGTCTTCGACCTCACGGTGGCGATGGAAGTGGGCCTGGTGCTGGCCTGCGTATTCTTCGTCTACCGCACCAGCACGCTGTTCCGCATCGAGCCCTTGCCGGCAGGGCAGGCGCCGGCCGGCGTGGTGGCGTTCGAGCTTTTCGGGTCGCTGTTCTTCGGCGCGGTGGGCAAGGTCGAGGCGCTGCCTGAGCGCCTGCCGCCGGGCACGCGCGCGGTGGTGCTGGAGATGCACCGCATGGTCCTGCTCGACACCTCGGGGCTCGACGCCCTGCAGCACCTGCACCGCACCCTGCAGGGCCAGGGCGTGGCGCTGGTGCTGGCCGTGGCCAACGAGCAACCCTCGTCGCTGATACGCCGTTCCGGCTTCGAAGCCCTGCTGGGCGCCGACCACAACGTGCCCACGCTGGATGCCGCGTGGCAGTTGCTGAACGAGCCTCGCCCGCGCCCGCACCCACACCCACACCCGCACCCGAAGTCAGAATCGCCGCATTGAAGGCACGGAGGGTACGCATGGCGGTCACCGATTCCCTGAACAGCGGCGTGTCCCGGCGCGAGGTCTTCGGCTGGGCGATGTACGACTTCGCCAACTCGGGCTACACCACCGTCGTGCTGACAGCGGTGTTCAACGCCTACTTCGTGGGCGTGGTCGCCGACGGCGCGGCCTGGGGCACGCTGGCCTGGACGCTGGCGCTGGGATTGTCCAACGCCCTGGTGATGCTGACCATGCCGGCCATCGGCGCCTATGCCGACGCCCGCGGGGCGAAGAAGCAGCTGCTGATGGCGTGCACGGCGGGCTGCGTGCTCAGCACCGCCCTGCTGGCCGAGGTGGGGCGCGGCGACCTGGCCCTGGCGGTGCTGGCCGTCGTGCTGTCCAACCTTTTCTATGCCTACGGCGAATCGCTCAATGCTGCCTTCCTGCCCGAACTGGCGCGCCGCGAGGCGATGGGCCGTGTGTCGGGCTGGGGCTGGAGCTTCGGCTACGTGGGGGGCATGCTCACCCTCGGCCTGAGCCTGGCCTATGTGCTGTGGGCGCAGGGCCTGGGTCTGCCGGCCACGCACTTCGTACCAGTCACCATGCTGATCACGGCCTTCGTCTACGGTCTGGCATCGCTGGTGACTTTCTGGCTGTTGAAGGAACGTTGGCACGCACAGACCGCGCCGCTGGAGCAAACGGCGCTGGGCGCTTGGCAGCGGCTGGCGCGCACTTGGCACGAGGCGCGGCGCTTCAAAGACTTCACCTCGCTGCTGACCTGTGCTTTTTTCTACCAGGCCGGCATCTCGGTGGTCATTGCCCTGGCGGCCGTCTACGCCGAACAGGTGCTGGGCTTCGAGCAGACCGACACCATGGCGCTGATCTTCCTGGTCAACATCGCAGCCGCCGTCGGGGCCTTCGCCTTCGGCCATTGGCAGGACCGCATCGGCCACCGCCGCGCACTTGCCATTATTCTGTACGGCTGGATCGTGATGACGCTGCTGGCCGTGGCCGCGACCTCGGCGCCGCTGTTCTGGGTCGCCGCCGTGATGGCCGGCCTGTGCATGGGCAGCAGCCAATCGGCCGGGCGCGCCATGGCGGCCCTGTTCGCCCCGGCCGACCGGATGGCCGAGTTCTTCGGCCTGTGGACGGTGGCGGTGCGGCTGTCGGCCATCGTCGGGCCCATCACCTACGGTTTGGTGACGCTGGCCACGGGCGGCAACCACCGCATCGCCATCCTCAGCACCGGGGTCTTCTTCGTGCTCGGCCTGTGCGTGCTGCGGCGGGTGGACATGAACCGCGGCATGGCCGCTGCGTCTGCGTCTGCATCTGCATAAATGCTGCCCGGCGACAGACCGCCCTACTTCTTCTTGTCGCGCCGCCAGACCTTCGGCGCCTTGTCCAAGCGCCCCAGGCTGCGCAACGCGTCGCGCAACGCCGGCCCGCGCTGCGCAGACAGCCAGCCCAAAGCAAACCAGGCCGCGGGCTCGGGCTCGGTCTGCTGCCTGAAGTGCGCGTCCGCCACGTGCAGGTCGTTGAAGCGACCCAGGGCATCGAGTGCGTCGCCCAAGGCGCGCAACTGCGCACGCATCGGTTTGCGCGGCAGCGCACTGGCCACGAACTCCAGCGCATAACGCAGCCTCTTCAGCCGCTTGCGGGCGCGGTGGCGCAGTTCGTCGGGCCCGCGCTCGAATTGCAGGACGTCGGCACGCGCCCGCTGCCAGGCCTTCTTCAACACCTGGCGGACGGCACCCTGCAGCGGCACCGGCCCCGCGCCAGCCGGTTCGTCCACTGCTGATGTCGCCGGCCCTGCCACTGCCCTTTGCAGGGTCTCCAGCAGCAGCAAGTTGAAGGTTGGCTCGCGCACCATGCTGCCCGTGTCGTCGATGGGCTTCGCAGCCGGTTGCAGGCTGGGCGGAGCACCGGCCGCCAGCAGTTGCGGGCCCAGCGTGCCGGTCAGCACGTCGGCGTCACGCGTCGCGCCGAGGCTGGCAAAGACCTTTGCCCACCGCGCCTCCAGCGCCAGCACGGGCTCGGGCTGGCCGCTCCAGTCGGCGAACAGGACCAGCGCGGTGCGCAGCCGCCGCAAGGCCACGCGCAGTTGGTGCAGATGCTCGGGCCGGCCGGTGCCGGCCGCGATCTCCGCCGCATTCGGCAGCGCATGGCCCAGTGCCGAAGACAGCATGGCCTGCCATGCCGCCAGGCAGTCGGCAGCCTCGGGCCAGGTTACGGCGGCGGCCTTGACCGCGGGCACCTCGTGCAGGCCCAGCGCGAGCCGGAACCCGCGCTCGGACTTGGTGCGCACGTCCCACCACAAGCCGTGCCGCTGCACCCAGCGTGCGGCCAGTGCGGGCAGGGCCTCGGCCGGGCCGCTGATCAGCTCGAATTCGATCTCGTCGACCGGCAGCGACTGGCTGCCCGCCACGATGCGGCCGACGTCGTAGGCGATCTCGATGACGGCGCCGGCATGGCGCACGCGCCGGTGCAGGCGTTGGATGTCGGTGCGGTACAGCGGGGCCAAGGTGCCGTCGGCACCCAGCGCGGCGTCCAGCAGTGCTCCTGCTGGAGTGCCTTCGTGGCGGCTGCGGTCCAGCGCCGGCACGCCGGCCTGGGCGGGCAGGCGGACTTCGTGCTCCACACGCTGCATCAGGCTGTCGCCGCGGCCCTTCAACGTCTGCACCCAAGCGCGACCCTCCTTGCGCAGGCGCAGCGCCAACCCGGCCGCGGCCAGACGGTGGTCGGGCGTGTCGGCGTACACGGCTTGCAGGCGGGTGCGCTCGACACGCGCGGTGGCCACCGCGCGGCGCAACGCAACCCGACGCTCGGGCGGCACCTGAAACTTCAATTCGGTTTCCATACGGCTGTGACGATACGGTTGTGACGGCTGTGACCCAGGGCGCCCGGTAAACTCAAGAACTTCGATTCTGCGCTGCCCTCCATCGCCATGCCATTCTTCTGGAAGCCCTACAAGTCCGACGTGACGAGCTTCATCGAGTCGCTCAAGGCTGCCAAGCCCACGCTCGAGGCCGAACAGCGTGCCGGCCGCAGCCTGCTATGGGACAAGGCCCTGGACCGCGATGCCCAAGCCGAGTGGGCGCTGGCCCAGGTGCCGCAGCCCGCCTACGTGTACCAGACCAAGACCGAGTGACCGTCTGACCGACCGACCGACCGACGGATTGGCTGACCCAAGTTGCGCTTGGACACACCCGACATGGCGGCCGACCTGGCTGCTGCGGCCAGCGCCCCGCCGCAGCCCGCTGAAGTGGACCAGGTCGCGGTGGCCCGCCTGTACGGCGAGCCCCTGTTCCGCATGCCGCACGACCTGTACATCCCGCCAGATGCGCTGGAAGTGTTTCTCGAAGCGTTCGAGGGCCCGCTGGATCTGCTGCTGTACCTGATCCGCCGGCAGAACTTCAACATCCTGGACATCCCGCTGGCCAGCGTCACGCGCCAGTACCTCAGCTACGTCGAGCAAATCCGCAACCACAACCTTGAGCTGGCCAGCGAATACCTGCTGATGGCCGCGATGCTGATCGAAATCAAATCGCGCATGCTCTTGCCGCCGAAGAAGGCCGCCGACGGTAACGAGCCCGAGGATCCGCGGGCGGAACTCGTGCGCCGACTCATCGAATACGAGCAGATCAAGCTCGGCGCGGCCAAGATCGATGCCCTGCCGATGCTGGGCCGCGATTTCCTGCGCGCCCAGGTCACCATCGAGCAAAGCCTGGAGCCGCTGCTGCCCGAGGTGCACGCCGCCGACCTGCGCCAGGCCTGGGCTGACATCCTGCAGCGCGCGCGCCTGAACCAGCACCACACCATCAGCCGCGAACAGCTGTCGGTGCGCGAACACATGAGCATCGTGCTGCGGCGCCTGCAGGGCCGGCGCTTCGTCGAGTTCCACGAACTCTTCGACGCGGGCCAGGGCGCGCCAGTGCTGGTGGTGACCTTCATCGCCATGCTCGAGCTGTCGAAGGAACACCTGCTTGAAGTGACACAGGCCGAGGCCTTCGCGCCGATTTACGTGAGGCTGGCCTACCGGCCGAGCTGAGGGCTCTGGTTTCCGCGCTGAAGTGGCGGGGCGAAGCACCGCATTTGCGTCGATCGCGGCGCGGCGCCCAGGCCCACAGTTCCATGGCACCACCCGCGCCGATTCGGCAAAGGGGGTCGCGTCCACACAAGGCCGCCATGCAAATCGTCTTGATCGCAGCTTTCGCTTTGGTCGGCGCAGCCCTCATTGGCTGGCTGGTTCATCGCAAAGCCGGCCAGCCGGCTTCGACACCGGTTCGGCCAGGCAAGCCAACCCACAGGCCCGCCTACCGCGTCGAGCAGACCGCTGCTTCTGTGCACGTGACTCTGCCCTTGCCTGTGCCGGCCTTGCCGCCCGAGATCAAGACCCTGCAGTTGGCTCGCGCCGAAAACCTGGAGCCAGCACGCTGGGAGACCGTGGTCGACACCTTCAGCCATGTGCCGCGGCCGCCCCGGTTGCTGACGCAGCTGGTGTCGCTCGACCTGATGAGCGCGTCGAGTTCACACGATCTGATGGCGATGATCAGCCGCGAGCCGCTGATTGCCGCCAAGGTGCTGGCCGCCGTGAACTCGCCCGCCTACGGGCTGGGTCGCCCGGTGACCGGCGTGGGCCAGGCGGTGACCTTCCTGGGGCTGAATGGCGTGCGGTCCATTTGCATGCAGTACGCCTTGATGCAGGCTTTCCAGGCCGATTGCCCTGCACGGGCGAAACGCCTGTCCGCCCTGTGGCTGGCCAGCGCCATGGCCGGTGAGCTGTGCCAGCACCCGATGAACCGCGTCGGCCTGCCCGACCCCGGCGGCATGAACAGCGCGGTGGTGCTGTCCTTCCTGGGCAGCCTGGCGGTGACCGTCGGCCTGTCGCGGGCCCAGTTGGCCCGCATGCCGGCACGGGACAGCCTGCAACGCACCTTGGCCGAACAGGCGCAGTGGGGCGTGGCGGCGGCCGAGATCGGCCGCATGCTGATGACCCGGTGGGATCTGCCTGCAAGCATCGTGGACGAGGCGGCACAGATCAGCCAGGGCCTGGTCGCGCCTTTCAAGTCCAGCCAGGACACGGCCGCCCTGCGCCGGGCCTTCGCCCACCTGTGCGTGTGCCTGGCCGAGCGGCTGGCCTTTGGCGAACTGGGATCGCTGGCCGACTTCGACCTCGCCGCAGACGACAGCCATGAACTGGCCTGCGCGCGGAGCTTTCTGGCCGACGTACGTTTTGTCGCCCTGGTGGCCGAATTGCGCAGCACCCACCTGAGCAGGCGCGCGACGCAGATGATGGGCTCCGCGCCCCGGGTGACGGTAGCCCCACGCCAGGTCGCGACCGCCCCCGCCTGACCGCCGTGCAGAGCCGTGCACGGCGCTGCATCCGCCCTTGCAAACGTCGTCGGCAACCCCAAGTAGCTGGCTGGCGAATCGACGCCGACCGGAGTGGAAAGCATGCTCAAGCGACTGGCCCTGTTGTGGACCCTGGTGCGCGGCGACGCGCAACGCCTGTGGCGTGCCCTGCGCCACCCGCAGGCTCCCCTGTGGCTGAAGCTGGGCACGGTCGGGCTGGTGATCTACGTCATCTCGCCCATCGACCTCATCCCCGACCTGATTCCTTTCCTCGGCATCGCCGACGATCTGGTGCTGGTGCCGCTGGGGGTTAGGTTTTTGTTGTCGAAGTTGCCGGCGAACGTTCGCGAAGACATCGCGCGGGTTTGACCGGGCCGGGCACGGCCGGCGGTCAAAGCGGCCGTCAAAGCAGCCGTTCGTAGCGCGCCACCTTCCAGCCCGGCACCTTGGCGGCCTTCATGTCCACCACCGCCTGGCGCAAGATGGGTTTGGCTTCGGCGGCCCGACCCAGGGACATCATGGCGCGCGCACGTTCTGCCATGACCCGGGATGCAAGGCCCGGCGCAAGGTCGAACCGCGCAAGCATCTGCGCTGGAATGGCGTCCAGAAGTTCCAGAGCGGCTGCTGGCCGCCCCAGGTCTGTCAATGCGGCCACGCGACCGAATCGCGCAGCTGCTTGACCGTGTTCATTGACGTTGTCGAGGTACCAGCGGTCAACCTTCTCGAACATGACGGCCGCCTCTGCGGCTTGTCCGGCGTCCAGCGCCGCCAGCGCGGCGGCATGGCGCATCATTTCGATGTAGACATGGTCTGTGCCCATCGTTTCGACGATCAGGTCCATGGCAGCCTTGAATCGTGCTCGCGCCTGAACCGGTCGCCCCTTTCCGAGCTGGCAAGCGCCGTCCCAGTATTCGACGAAGGCCAGGTAGAACAAGTTGGCGGTGGCCGCAGGGCCCACGAACAGGCGCGCCTGATCGACGAGGCTTTGTGCTTCGTCGAAGCGGTTCATGGCGGCCAGCTTCTCGGCTTCGACCACCAGGGCGCGGACCTTGTATTCACCGGCCATGCCGGGTGCGTTGAAAGGCGGCCGGGCCACTTCGGCGAAGACCAGCTCGGCCTGTGTGTCCATGCCGGCGCGTATGTAGCTTTCGGCCAGGCGTTGCCTCGCGTCGACGCGGTGCGGGCTCTGCGGTAACCGGATCTCGTCGATCTGCTGCACCAGGCGCATGGCCACAGGCACGGCTTCACGGGCCTGGCCCGCATCAAGCATGAACTCCAGCCGCGCGCGGTTGGCTGCCGCGCCCAGCTCGGTGGCGGCGTCCATGCGCGCGGCGCCGGCCGATTGTTCGGCCTCGGCCAGCAGCTCTCGGGCCTGCGGTACCTGCCGGGCCCACAACAAGGCGCGCGCACCCAGGAAGCGCAGCATCAAGCCTTCGGAGGTGTCGTTGGCCTGCGCTGAGCCCAGCAGTTTTCGCGCCTTGCTGACTTCGTTCATCGCTTCGGCCACTGCAGCGCGCCGCAGGAAGATCTCTGCGATTCGTCGGCGCACAACGGCCTCGGCCAGCGGCTGGCCCTTGAAGCGCTCGGCGGCGTTGCGCGAGGCCTGGCGCATTAGTCCCATCAGCTGCAGCGGGCGCACGCTGCCCGAGGTGAGCACATCGGGCGTCTCCATCACGTCCTGATGCAGGAAGTCGCTGACCGCCTGGGTCTGTGCCTGCGCCGCAAGCGCTGCCGTGCGCGCCTGCTCAGCGCGGACCGCCATGAACACGCTGACCACCAGGCCCACCACCAGCCCAGCCACACCGGTCACCAGCCAGGGCAGGCGAGCTTGGCGCTGCGCGGCACTGGCCGCAGCGGCCTGCGCCAAAGCCGCGTTGCGGGCCAACACATCACGTTGCGCCCTGCGCGGCTCCAGTTGCGCCAGGCGGTCCACCAGATCGGCCACGCTGGCCGTGCGACGCGCAGGCGTGCCCTGTGTCGCCGCGTCGATTTCTTCGACAAGCAAGGGGTCGGCCAGGTCTTGTTGCCAACCGCTGGACAAGGTTCGCCGCAAGTCGCCCACCAGCAACTGGAACAGCATCACGCCCAGCGAGTACACGTCGCTCTGCAGCGTCGGCGCCTGGCCGGCAAGCAACTCGGGCGCCATGTACATCAACGTGCTGCCGGTGGCCGAACGGCCGCTGCTGGCGCCGGCATCAGCAGCCTGTGTCATGCCCAGCGCCGTCAACCGCAACTCGGCCAGGCGCTCTGGTTCCAGCAAGCGTCCACTGCCGAAATCGGTGAGCTTGACTGTCCAGCCGCCGCGCGCACCGTCGATCAATACGTTGCCGGGTTTCAAGTCCTTGTGCAGCACACCCACGCTGTGGGTTGCGGCCACCGCGCGTGCGACCTGCAGGAAAACGTCAAGCCGTTCCGTCAGGCTCATCCAGATCGCGCTGCACGGCAATCATGGCCAGCGTGATGAGGTAGGCCGCAGTGCCCAATGGACGCTGCGGCCAGGCTGACTGGAGCCCCGTGCCGGGTCGCAATTGCCCACGCCTGAGCGCCTAGCCTGACCGCGCACGACTCCGAGCCCGCCCTTGCAAACGTGATCAACGACGTGCTTCCTTGTCGATCGTGACCATTCTGGCTAGTATTGGCCAACTATTGTTTAAGGGGCGCCGGATGAACTCCATCAACATGCTGCAGGCCAAGTCGACCCTGTCTCGTCTGGTCGAGGCGGTCGAATCGGGCCGCGAGACCGAGATTGTGATTGCACGTCACGGACGGCCGGTGGCCAAGCTGATCGCGATGAATGCGCAGGCAGTGCCTGTGCGGCTGGGCGTCGCCAAGGGATTGTTTGTCGTGCCAGACAACATCGATCTGCACCAGGCCGAGGTGGCAGCCTTGTTCACGGTCCCGCAGTCGTGAACCTGTTGCTGGATACGCATGTCGCCTTGTGGGCCATTACTGACAGCGACCGGCTGAGTGCCCATGCGCGCGAGCTGATCAGTGCTGAGCGGTCGGTGGTGTGGGTCAGTGTTGTCAGCGTCTGGGAGATCGCAATCAAGCACGCCCTGGGCCGCGGTGACATGCCCGTGTCCGGCAAGGACGCGGTCAGCTACTTTCAAGCCTCAGGTTTCAGGCTGATGGCCATCCAAGCCGAACACACGCTGGGCGTCGAAGGCCTGCCGGCCATTCACAGCGACCCGTTCGACCGGTTGCTGGTCGCACAGGCGCTGGTGGAGCCGATGCGGATGCTGACCCGAGATTCGGTCGTCGCGCAATACAGCGACACCATCGTCTTGGTGTGACGGCCAGAACGCCTGGGCTCAGTGCGCGACGTCCCAGTTGGCCCCCACCCCAACCTCGGCCAGCAGCGGCACTTTCAATTCAGCTACCCCCGCCATCAAACGCGGAATGGCCTCCCGCGCCCACTCAAGCTCTGACTCAGGCACCTCCAGCACCAGTTCGTCATGCACTTGCATCACCATGCGCGTGGCGCGTTGCTCATCGTCCAACGCGCGCTGCACGGCGATCATGGCCAGCTTGATGAGGTCTGCCGCCGTGCCCTGCATGGGCGCGTTGATGGCCTGGCGTTCGGCGCCGGCCTTGCGCGGGCCGTTGCCGCTGTTGATTTCGGGCAGCCACAGGCGGCGGCCGAAGACGGTTTCGACATAGCCCTTGGCCTTGGCGCCGATGCGCGTCTCGTCCATGTAGCGCTTCACGCCGGCGAAGCGGGCGAAGTACCTGTCGATGAAGTCCTTGGCGGCCTTCTGCTCGATGCCCAGATTGCTGGCCAGGCCGAAGGCGCCCATGCCGTACATCAGACCGAAGTTGATGACCTTGGCATAACGCCGCTGTTCGCTGGTGACCTCGGCCACGGGCGTACCGAAGACCTCGCTGGCGGTGGCTTTATGGACGTCGATGCCGCGCTCGAAGGCGCGCAGCAGGGCCGGGTCCTCGCTGATGTGGGCCATGATGCGCAGCTCGATCTGGCTGTAGTCCGCACTCATCAATACATGGCCGGGCGGCGCGATGAAGGCCTCGCGCACCCGGCGACCCTCGGGCGTGCGGATGGGGATGTTCTGCAGGTTGGGATCGTTGCTGCTGAGCCGCCCCGTGACGGCCACCGCCTGCGCGTAGTTGGTGTGCACGCGGCCGGTGGCGGGGTTGACCATCAACGGCAGCTTGTCGGTGTAGGTGCCCTTCAGCTTGGCCAAGCTGCGGTGTTCCAGGATGGTGGCGGGCAGCGGGTAGTCGGCGGCCAGTTCGGCCAGCACTTCTTCGTCGGTGGACGGTGCGCCGGTGGCGGTCTTCTTCTTCACCGGCAGACCGAGCTTGGTGAACAGGATGTCGCCGATCTGCTTCGGTGAACCCATGTTGAACGGCTGGCCGGCGATCTCGTGGGCCTTGGCCTCGAGCGCAAGCATGCGCTCGGCCAGTTGGTGGCTTTGCCTGGCCAGCACCGCCGGGTCGATCAGCACGCCCTGGCGTTCGATGCGGCCCAGAATGATGCTGACCGGCATCTCGATGTGCTCGTACACGAAGCGCAGGCTGCGTTTGCAGTCACTTTCTCCATCCCCGTCGGCCTTTACCTCCGGCCAAAGGCTCTGATGCACCTGCAGCGTCATCTCGCTGTCTTCGCCCGAATAGGTGGTGGCGCGCGCCACGTCCACTTGGGCGAATGAAATTTGGTTGGCGCCCTTGCCGCAGACGTCCTCGTAGCTCAGGCCGCGACGGCCCAGGTGGCGTTCGGCCAGACTTTCCAGGCCGTGCTGTTTGTGGGCCTCGAGCACGTAGCTCTGCAGCATGGTGTCGTGGGCGTAGCCCCGCACCGTGATGCCGTGGTTGGCAAAGACATGCAGGTCGTACTTGATGTTCTGGCCCACCTTGGGC
>ENA-OFCE01001040-OFCE01001040.1-metagenomes-genome-assembly--contig:-NODE-1040-length-15343-cov-2.428571_pt1 | contig 15343 bp, 7 predicted proteins | sample MGYA00153388_OFCE01 | MGnify analysis MGYA00153388
GATTCGTTCTAAAGATGAGGTCTCCGCTACCTTGGGTGGCATGAATGACGCACAAATTCAAAGCATTTGGGCCAGTGTAGAGTCCCTATATAAAACAGGAAACTACCCTTTCATCAGCCTCTGTTTACGTCGTCAGGGACAAATATTGTTAAATCGCAGCATTGGTTATGCGCAAGGCAACTCACCCGATGGTTTAGCGGCAGATGCGAAAATTGGCACACCCGATACCCCAGTTTGCTTATTTTCCGCCTCTAAAATCGTTACAGCCATGCTGATTCATATGTTGGATGAACGCGGCGATCTAAATTTACTCGATCCGATTAGCCACTATATTCCCGAATATGGCGTAAACGGTAAACGTCGTGCCACCATTTTCCATTTGCTCGCTCATCGTGGTGGCATTCCGCGCATTGACAGCAAAGTCACACCTGAACTGTTGTTTAATCAAGATCAAATTTTAGAACGTCTTTATGCGGCACAACCCGTTTCAGCTTCGGGCACGCATCTGGCGTATCATGCCGTGACGTCGGGTTATATTTTAGGGGAAATTATCAAGCGGGTAACGGGTCAAACAGCCCGCGAGTTTCTTGCTGAAAATATCGAAAAACCCATGGGCTTAGATTACTTTAACTATGGCCTAAAACCTGAATATCGGGCGGATGTCGCTTTAAACTATGCCACAGGTCTACATCCACGTTTAGGCACAGACCATTATCTTAATCGGGTACTGGGTGGTGGTTTACAGTTGGCGGTCGATGTGACCAATGATGCGCGCTTTATGGACACGATTTGCCCAGCGGGCAACATTTATACCAGTGCGGAACAAGCTGGTCGTTTCTTTGAAATGCTCTTGAGTGGTGGCGAATACCAAGGCAAACAAATCATGAGTGCCCAAACGGTATTTCGCTCGACCTTGGCCACGTCAGGAGTCAGTTTAGATCGGACATTATTAGTTCCGATGCGTTATGCCTTAGGCCCAATGTTAGGTAGCAATCCTATTGGGTTATTTGGACCCATGACTGGGCAAGCCTTTGGACATCTCGGGTTTTCCAATATTCTCTGCTGGGCCGATCCAGAACGTGATATTAGCGTATCGCTATTAACCACAGGAAAATCTGTCGTCGGGACCCACTTACCTGCTTTAGCGAAAACGCTTTATCAAATCTCGAAGCATTGTCCCAAAATCTTAAAACACCAACGTCGCTCATTATTTGCAACCGATCGAAGTGAAACAGATTTAGTCTGAGCATAAAAAAGCCCAAGTAAACTTGGGCTTTTTTGCGCTGTAGTGTTCTTTTATTTTTGTTCTTGTTGTTTTGGTTATCATTATAATAATGCGCTTTTCCGCGTCTTGTATTAAACATTCCATGTTTAATCATTTACATCCTTATGTGACAGATTTTGCCACATCACACAGAAGAAAAAAGTCGTATTTCACTCATCTTTATGTAAGCTATTGCTTACATGAACTCCTCATTCTCTCCATTATTCAACCTAAATTTTTCTAAAAAATGCAATAATTAAAATTTAATAACTAAAAAACAATCACTTAAATACATAAGAACTGAATTTAAAAAAGCATAAGCCGTGCAATACTGAGACAGTATCTCTTCAATATTTAATCTATAACTGTATTTTATGCTTCGAGGAATGAATGGCTATTTTTTGTCACATTTTGCCAATTTATCAGATATAAAAAAGCCTTGTAGTCTCTCCCAAAACTACAAGGCTTAGCGGCTGTAAGTTTCCTCTTTCACCTACTTCACTGTAAGTTCGCTGTCTACTGACGTTATTATTATCTTTTTGCGATTATACTCAACATTCCGTGTTGAGCTCTTTATGTGCAGCCATCTTCTCAAAATCCTCAGCAAAGCTCTATGCGCAAATCTCCTGAATCCCTGTAAGCCATTTCGTACAAAGCTCCTATTTGTTTATTAAATCTTCACAATTGAATTTGTTGATTAATTTTTCTTGATAGACCACTTTCTCGGGTGGTTCGAGTCACCATAGCATGTACGAATGCATCGGCATCGACCAGTAAACTGACCACTTTTTTCGCCCGCGTAATTGCGGTATAAATCAACTCTTTACTGAGTAATTTTTCAGCCTGCCGATCTAAAACCACCGCGGTATGGGTGAACTCAGAGCCTTGAGATTTGTGAATGGTCAGTGCAAAAGCCGTTTCAATATTTTTGGGTAATCGTGTTGCAGCTACCCATTTATCCAAGCTGGGGAAATACACCTCAAATTGCAACTTGCCTTGTTGAACGCGCTGTAAACACAGTCCAATATCGCCATTCGACACCCCTAACTGATAGTCGTTATAGGTCATCATCACAGGACGGCCCAAGTACCATTCGCCTTGTTTAATTTGTTTTGACTGTTCTAATAGGCGCTGCTCGATTTGCAGATTGAGCTGTTTTAAGCCGAAATGGCCGTGACGTATGGCGGCTAAAATACGGTAATCATCAAAATATTGAATCACTTTGGGTACGAGAGACTCATTAGGATTTTGCTGATATTGCTTTAAAGCCTCAACATAGCCCTGAAAGCCAAGCATCAGCAGATCATAATAATGCTGTAACTGCTCTACAGATAAAGCCTGCTCGGGCAACAATTCGAGCTGTAAATAATCGACCTTGACCTGATCCAACTCAACCGCCTTCAACGTCGTAGCATTTACCACTTGTTGTTGAAAAGTGTTCAATACGCTCTGTTTTTCGGCAGGATGCGTCATTGAGTCAAAACAAGTTTGCTGTTGAATAAATTGTGCCAACTTTCCAATCCGTGCATCTGAGTTGAAACGACGGCTATTGACCAAATTGACTCTATTTTCAGCCAAAGCTGGAACCTGTTGTAAATCGGCGAGCACAGAGCCAACATCGACAGAAGCCAACTGATCGGCATCTCCCAATAAAATCAAACGGGCTTGATTCGGCATGGCAGCAAAGAGCATCTGCGCCAAATTTAAATCCAGCATTGACGCTTCATCAACAACAATCACATCATAAGGTAAAGGTTGTCTGCTATGAAAACGCGGTTGCTGCGTATTCCCAAGACCCAAAAGTCGATGTAACGTCACAGGGTTTAAGTTTTTCAAACTTTTCATCTTGAAAAGAGTTTTGCAGGGCTTCTTTCATGCGCTGCGCCGCCTTACCTGTCGGTGCAGCCATCGCAATACGAATATCAGGCAGACTTTGCTTGAGAACCGCAATAATACGCGCCAAGGTATAGGTTTTCCCTGTGCCCGGACCACCTGTAATGATCGAGAGCGCCTGCTCAGCCACCATAGCCAAAGCCTGTTTTTGGTGTGGATCTTCAAGTAAATGGGCATAAGCTGAAATATCAACTTGCGTTAAATTTTGCAGTTTTAACCGTGCTACTTGCTCGGCCAAAGACTGCTCTAAAGCCCAATAACGATACAGATATAATTGCTGCTGATCGTAAACAAACGGCGCTTTTTGTTGCTGTGCCTGCTGTTCATCCATCACCAAATCATCTAAGGCAGTCACAGCTTCAGCTGCAACCGAGATACAACTCTCACCGCGTAGCATGGCTTCAAGGACCTGTTGAATCACTTCACTTCGCGCTTCGGTGAACCCTGTTTTACTCAGTGGCGACTGCTGAATAAACTGACTCCAACGCGTTAACCATGTGTCTACCACGGTAGCCTGATCAATACTGGCTTTACGAACATTTTCCACACGGTTATCCTCAAAGTTATCCACAGCTTAATTCTTTGTTTATGAGTGACTAATTTCACTTAATTCAGAAGTTTTACCTACATGATTTTCAGTAGAAGTATCCTCAGCAAAATAACCCAAAATCGCATCTAATCTTAAAATAAACTCTGGGCTAGCACGCCAACTTAAAACCCCTTGATCAGGCTGCCCATTCATCCCTCTCAAATAAAGATAACTCGCCTGTCCCAGATGTTCTTCAATGTCATAGTCCAGCAAATTCACTTTTAAATAGCGATGCAAAGCCACCAAATATAAGCCCGCCTGCAACCAATAACTGGCATGTGACATATTCAATTGGATTGCGTCATGATTGTAGCTCTGCTGATCCGCCCCTAAGAAGTTACTTTTATAATCGGCGATGTGATAACGCTGACCATCAAAATAAACCAAGTCTATCGAACCTGTCAGATAACGAGCAGAATTGGCTTCATTTAAGTCGAGCAGATCAATGCCGTATTCTTGAAACAATGCCTGTATGCGTTTAATCGCCAGCACATGATCGGACAATGACAAATAAAAAGGAAACTCAGCCAAGTGTTCATCGACTTTGAGTTGCTTCAATTGAAAACCTGCATGCAAAGGCGTTTCTAGCACATCTGCTAACCACGCTTGCATCCACAGCACCAATTGAGTTTCATCATCCTGTCCAAACTCATTTTGATATTTGCCCAATAACTCTTGCCACAGTAAGGGACTATCATTTTTAAAACGACGATGAATTTCCAGTCCCCAGTCACCCGAGTCCTGAAAGTCAATATGCTCGAAAATTTCGTGCAGGAAGGTTCCCGCAGTCGTCCCCATTGGAAACTGCCGTTTAATCCACGCCAAAGGCTGACTCAGCTCCACATCTTCAAGCACAGGATGATTAATCTCGTCATCCGCACTACCCACTTTCTCGCTCAAAACCGCTAAGGCATCCATTGCCTCTTTGCGACTCAAATGCTGTGCCAACGCACTAAAACTGGTTTTGGAACGTGGATAAAAACGCTGTTCAGGAAAGGCCAAGGCTTGCAGTTGAATGATCTCTTGCTGCTGGGCTGGCTGTAAACGGATCGGCTTTTCAGTCAGCAGCACCTCATTACCACTGGCAGGATGTTCAAACAGATTACCTGCTTGACCACGCCAAAACGCCAATGCCGTATTTGATTTATATTCCTGATCTTGCAGTAAGGCATACACGCGGTGGCTGGCGCGGGTCAGTGCGACATACCATAAGCGATGCTGTTCTGCTTCGGCTCGCTCATTGTGTTGCTCAATCACGGCTGGGTCTAATAGGTTGGCATCATTTACTGCCACGATGCGCTGTAACTCGCTCTGCCCTGTCGTCGGATTGATCTGTTCCAGTGTTGAAAAGTTTAAGGTTTTATTCATTTCCTTAAAGTCTTTGTCGGCACCCAGCAAGAACACAATTTTAAACTCTAGACCTTTGGACTGATGAATAGTCATCAGCTGTACGCCTGTGGCATTGGAGAGTTTGCGTTCCAACTCCCACTCACGTTCCGCAGGCAAATGTAACTGTTTGAGATACCAATGATACAGTTTCTGCGCGCCTTGGAACTGCTCACTATGTTGGCTCAACAACTCAGTCAAATGTCGAAGATTAACCACAGTCCGTTCGTTGTCTCGGCTTTGGTAAGCCACCAAGTTTTTCCACACTTTAAAAAGGTTTAAAGCGTACTGCCATGCACTTAAAAAGCCTTTATTGATCCACATGTCGCGGATGTCATCAAAATCCGCCATAAACTGGCTCAGACCGTTGGCTTGCTTTTCCAGTTCCAGTAACTGTTTTAAATCAATCGCCAACAGCCGACTCAAAAGTGCACGGCGAACTTTGGCCTCATCAAAAGGATGCATCATTGCGGTCAATAATGCACCGACATCTTTCGCGACCTGACTTTCAAACACACTGCGTTTAGATGGACGGTTGACCAAAATTCCCAAACGCTCTAGTTCAAACTGAACTTTGTCCAAGCCATCATGGTTTTTCGACAACACCGCGATATCATTCGCACCCATAAACTGTGGCGGATCATCTGCCACATACAGTTGCTGTTGAATGCCTTGGTTGATTAAATCACGGATTTTCCATGCCACTTGTTGAGCTTCATTTTTTTTGTCTTCAAGTAACAGCCAGCGCAGCGGTACATGGTTTTCACCTTGTGCATCGACCAAAGCGGGATGGGGACGAGTCCCTGCTTCTACAGGCTGGTAATAGACCTGCTCACCAAAGTCCTGTTGGCGTTGAAATAAAGCATCTACCACCTGTACCAGCTTTTGCACAGAACGATGATTATATTTCAAACTATACTGCCGACCTTGCTTTGCCAAAACATCTAAACGTGCCTTGTTATAGGTCAGCATGTCCCCCCCACGAAAGCCATAAATGGCTTGTTTCGGATCACCGACCATAATCATACAGCCTTGGTGATAACGCTGTACATCACGCCAAATTCGCGCCAGCATGTCATCTTGGTCTTGGTTGGTGTCTTGAAACTCATCCACTAAAATGAGTGGATAGCGTGCTTGTACAAACTGAGCAAAGCGCCTGCCCTGCTCGCCCTGTAAAGCTTCTGACAAGGTACGGATTTGCTGGGCAAAAGTCGTTTCACTCTTTTGCTGTAAGACTTGTGGTAAACGCTTTTTCACCTCGGAGCTTAGGTAATAACTAACATAAGTACTATAGGCTTTTAACTGACTCTCCAAATCAAGTTTCGCATTAACTAATTCATATAAAATCTTCGTTAGCTGATCGTTATAAAATCCATCAACAACAGATTGATCACATTTTTTAAAAATTGTTTCTCGATAATTACCTTTTGAATCCAGAAAAATTGATTGTACTTCTAGTATATTTTTTTGAATTGATTGACTGAAAAAACTCTCTTTTCCATACACTTTTAAACTTGAGATAACCTGAGGCAGACTTTCTCTAAATATCTTTGTAAATTTACCCTTAGAAAATGCTTTTTTATTAATTAAGTCAAAATATTGCCCATCTTCCAAATAGTATTCGGATAGTTTCTCAATATCCTGCTCATTTATTTGAGCTAAATATGAAAGATGTTTTTCAAAAGCATCTATTTTTAAATTAGGCGACTGCACCTCAACCATAGTTGCTGAGGCAAAATTCAAAGTATCGTTGACTAACGGTATAAAATTTTCGACAGATTTAAGCTGCTGGCTCATTAATAAATAATTCACCACAGGCTGCGGCTGTGCCTGAATCCACTCACGCAATACATCATGAATGAGCTGCTGAGTATAACTCTGCGCATCATCGGTAATATCTGCACGTTCAATCTTGCCACTTTCAAAAGAAAACTCACGCAGTAACTTTTGACTAAAACTGTCCAGTGTCCCGACAAATAACCCATCTAACTGGTCAATCACCAACTTCAAACGCTCTTGGGCAAAACCGACCCGCTGTGCGTAGTCCGTGAGCACCTTGATAAAAAGCGGATCTTGTTCGACAGCTATTTTGGCCTGTATCTCTCGCTCTGTCAGACTCTGACAACCTTCAAAATAACGTAAAGTTTCAATCAAACGTGCCCGAACGCGACTTTTCAGTTCCGCAGCAGCAGCACGGGTGAAGGTGGTTGCAATAACCTGATTCGGCAAATAGGCCCCGAGAAAAATGCGTACCATCAAACTGGATAATGTAAAAGTCTTGCCTGTGCCTGCTGAAGCTTCAATCCAATGCAAGCCCTGAAAACTCATATCAGCAATGGGTTGATAAGACATGTTCGATGTAGAGACCTGAGACTGTGCTGTCATGACTTAGTCCTCAAGGCTTTGCTGATGCAAAAAAATCGGATGATATAAATCATAAGAAAACTGCTCACAGGCATGGGCAAGTAATGCTTTGGCATCCTGCTCTTGTAAAATAAACTGCCAGTCGCGGTGTGCTTTATTGGCTTCATTTTCAGTCATTGAAAATCCACTAAAGCGACCATCTTCTTCCCACACTTTATAAATGGCGTCCATGTCCGCAATCACCATCTGCTCCTGATCATTCAGTTGCCATTCATGCGTCTTATCTTTCTCTGCAATTTTCAACAACAAGGCCGCAGGTAAAACCAAAGGCTGAGTTTGTGCATACTCCCATGCTTTCAACCAAGGTTTGAGCCATGCACGCGCCTGATTTGAACTCACACCAGTGCATAAAATGGTTCGGTCACTAAACACTACGATGCGTTGATACTGCTGTCCGCCCTCACCCAAATTGACATAAGCCAGCCACAGTAAATACTCTAACCAAACTTTGGCACGGCGCTTTGCTCTGGCACTAGATGCTTCTACACTGACCCATTTTTCAGCACTGTATTTGGCTAAAGTAACATTGATCTGTAAATGCTCACTCACTTTCCAGATTTGTTGGGTCGTGGCTGTAGCCTCGGGTGCATAGCGTTGTAAACGTGTCAGCAAGCGCTGCTGCTCAAGCACGCTCATTTGCCAGACCCCATCTTGGACTTTACCAATCGGCAGTTGATCCATCAGAAGATTGGCCTCTGCCGCTGCCTCATGTTGTTGTAAAAAATGACGAATGGCATAACGTCCTAAACCATCGAGCAGTAACGGTTCTTGCGTTTCAGGAATCTCTTCTGGTTTTAAGTTTTCCACGCCTAAAGTCTTGAGATACAGCCTTGCAGGGAAAGTGATGTCCTGAATCCACTGCTGACTATCAAGAACTTGAATATCTTGCTCTAATTTTGGATAAGGCGTATTGACCCAACTGCTCCGTTGTCCCAATGCATGTTGCAATTGTTTCGCGACTTGAAACCATTGGTCTTGAAAACGGACACTGTGCTCAGACTCAAAACCACGCGGATCAAAAGGCAATAAAGGATGGACATGATACAGCGATGCCAACTGTGCAGGGACAGCCACGCCATGCTGATCAACTGTTGCGTTGGCACTCTTGGTCTGTGTGTCAGGCTGCACAATAAAGGCCATATGCTGAATCAGTTCTTGCAACACTGTAGACGGATCACGGACTTCACCATCGTTGATATCAAAGCCATTATAAAATAACCATAAGTTCTCTTGTGCCAACAACAACGCATCTAGAAAAGCCCCTTGATCATCTTCCAAACGGGAACGATCCCCCAGTTGTGGTTTCAGTAAATCCATCAGGTCAAAAGGCAAATGTGCACTGCGGTTGGGAAACTTGCCACTGTCCAAGCCCAACATCACGATCAGCTTATACGGCACAGGTCGAATCTGGCCAATTTGACTAAAGGTGATCTGCCCCGTGGGTTCTGCATAGTCCAGTTGCGCTTCTAAGGTCTTTTGGATTTCTTCTAATACATAAGGCAAAGGTAAACTTAAACTGCGCAGTGCATGATGGTCGTGTTCGTCATAGAAACTCGCCAAGGTCAGCATACGTTCTTGTTTTTTGACCATCTTATACACTGCGGCCAAAGACTCGACACCTGCGGCTTCAAACTCGCGAATATCTTCCATCAAACGATTCAGCCAAGTTTCCGCAGTCGTCCGTTGTCCAGTTTCATGCGCGATCATCCACTCGGAACGATGTTTAAAATCTTGATAGATTTCTATCAAAACACCAATCAGCTCAAAATCACTCGACTGTACTTGGGCATAGCTTAAGGTCTCATGAAACAGCACATGCTCTGGTACAGCGACGCCTAAAGCCAAACGATCTAAGGCAAATTTCAGACTATAACGATAGTCTTCATCCCCTTCGGCCAAACTGCGTTTTAAATGTTCAGCATCCAATCCACGTTTAAAGCCTGCGTTGATCAGCAGCTCCGTCATCCGCTCGATCATATTCATGTCTAAGCCATAACGTTGCTGCGTTGCATTTAAACTGAGCCAATCGGCAAAGTCCTCAATACTCAAACGCCCCCGTACCAAGACCATCCGTCCCAACACAGCACGCCATGCATTTAAGGCATCGAGTTGAGTCACACCTGCCAGCTTAATTGGCAGATAAATACTGTCTTTACTGAGTTGGTGGCCCTTTTGCAAAGCTTCACGCTCATGCGGAGGAGGCGCAAAAACACTGCGAATAAAAGGTTCTAGCTCAGTCAAACTGGGCGTCAACACTAAAATATCACTTGGACGTCGTGGTGCTTCAGCCGTGCCCTGAGCCAACCAATGCGTCAGTTGATCTTTGAGGACTTCAAGCTGTCTAAGGCTGGAGTGACAGACATGAATCTGTATCGAATCATCTTGTTCAGCCAAAGCATACTGATGCTGCGTAGGTTCTACCAAATACAGGACATCAGACTGAATTTTACCAAGTAAAGTTTCTGGATATTCATCAACAAATATATCGGCCCATACGCCATCTTCACCTGAGGAAAGGTTGGAAAGTAAAGAGAAATGGTCGCGCGCTTGTTTACCAAATCGGGTCAGTAAAGGATGGCGAGACTCTCGGGTTTCTGCATTAAAATTAAGGGTAAACTCATCAAAAAACTGCTGAATCTCGGCATCATTGGCATTTGGATTTTTTTCAATAAAACGCTGCTTCACCCGTGCGTCATAACGCGCTTTCCAGTTGGGATCAACACTGTCCGCCCAGTATTCTTGTGAAGGGTTATAGTGAAAAATAAAGATCTCGAGGTACTGCCCCAATCGATGCAAAAACTCCAATTGTTTAGGTGGTAAATCTAAAACCGTAAATACCACCAACTGCGCAGGCAACTTTTTAAGTGCAGCATCTCGGGTCTCAGCTTGATCGAGTAAGTTCCAAAATGCAGTATCAATACGCTGAATTTGTTCAAAGTCAGCATGGAATACCACTTGCCAGAGCCAACGCTGCCATGCTTCCAATTCATGCGCTTGATTAAGCTGAAAAGCACTGAGTTCTTGCTGGGTTTTAAAGAACATCTGCTCCAAATCGAGCGGCTGGTTTTTACCCCATGCTTGCAACCAATTGGTCTGGCAACGACAACTTTGCGGTGGACAGCCTTTGGTGCAATGCCCACGATAATCCATATAAAAACTAAACAGCCGTGAAACCTGCTCCGCGACCCAATACAACATGCTTTGTTTTTTCAGCTGTTTATCAATACCCTGTTGCAAACGGTCAGCACTGGCATAGATCCGCTGAATAATCGGATACAACGGATGGGCAACCTCTAAAGGATTCAGCTCAGCTTGTATAAATTCTTTTAAGGCTTGAAAGACACGCCATTTAATAATCAGTCGCGGAATATTGGCTTTACGGACCTCATCTTTTTGATCGACCAAAACCCACTGATAAGCCGACCATTGAAAACCACGAATACGATGATGAAACTGCGTGTTGGCACTGATGCCCTGCTGTTCCGCCAACTTTTGCGTTAGCCAGGCTTCAACCGCAGGTGAAGGTACAATAAAGTGCTGTGCTTGCAACACTTGAAAGGCATTTTTGGCTGGTTTAAAGACGGTTTTTTGCATGGCCTGCAACAGAACATCAATACGCTGACTTTGTATTACGTGTATCGCCATGTTTCCTCTCAAATAACCATCTTATGAAAAATCTACAAAAGTACACAGATTATTGACTATACTTCTAGTTCTGTCTATGTCACTTTCATGACATATTTCTATTTAAAATTTGCTTTAAAATACGCACTTTAAGCAAAACTAGAATCAATGTGAATCAGGATATTTTAGGGTTTAGAAGATGAAATTAGAGCATATTCCAGAAAAAATTGATCCCTCTTTAAATTTAGAACAAATCCGCGAAGAATGTTTGGACTTAGTCAAAAAGCGCGCCTATTTTTCCGCAGGTGCAGCGGTTATTCCAGTCCCTTTCCTTGATGTGGTGATTGATGTGGGCATATTGTCACAACTAATCCCAGAAATTAATGCCCGCTTTGGCCTAACCCCTGAGCAAGTCAGTGTTTACGACCCAGAAACCAAGCAAATACATTGGTCAGAACTGCGTAAACGTGGCGTGGAGTTCTCTGGACTGGTGGTGGCACGTACAGCCGTGAAAAAATCCATCAATAACATGGCAGCCAAATACATCACCAAACAAGTCACTAAATTTATTCCCTTAGGTGGACAAATAATTGCGGCCAGCTTGGGTTATGTCGTGATGAAAAAAATTGCGGAAACCCATGTGGAAGAGTCGTATAAGCTCGCCAAAGGCATTCAACTAAAACAAGCCGCTGAACAAGGTGTTCCTGTTGCAGCGCCAGTGACCCAAATTCCCTTAAGTTAAAGAACTAAATCTGCCTCTATAAAAAACGGTCAAATGACCGTTTTTTTTAATTTTTTTAATCTGTATCGCGATCCGCTTTGAGCTGTTTTAAAATTGCCCTTAAGACTTCAATTCTGGCCTGTTGTTTATCATTGGTAGAAATAATATACCAAGGAGCATAACCTGTATCAGTATGTGCAAACATATCCGCGGCTGCCTTTAAATAGTCATCCCATTTGTCGCGATTGCGCCAATCTTCTTCGGTAATTTTAAAGCGTTTATGCGGAGTACTTTCGCGGGCTTTAAAACGCGCTGCTTGTTCATCTTTATCAATCGCCAGCCAAAACTTAATCAGCACGGTTTGGCTGTTGCTGAGGTTTTTTTCAAAACGATTGATTTCCGCATAAGCGCGTTGCCACTCCACCTCGGTTGCGAAGCCTTCTATCCTCTCTACCAAAACGCGTCCATACCACGTCCGATCAAAAATAGTGATGTCATCCGACTGCAACTTACTCCAAAAACGCCACTGGTAAGGACGGCGTAACTCATACTTTTCAGGTGCGGCAATGGTATGAATTTCATATTCTCGCGGGTCGAGCTTTTTCACAATGCGCTTAATCGCACCACCTTTCCCAGCGGCATCCATACCTTCAAAAGCGATCACCACTTTACGGTCATCACAGCGGATGGCATCGGCCACTTGTTTGGTGAGTTTTTTTAACTCTGCTTTATAGTTTGCATCCTCAGCTTGAGGGGCTTCAAACTGAGTCAAAATATCTGGTATCGGTGCTTGCTGCCATTTTAGCGCGGCCTTTTTTTCATGCTCTGGACAGTGTCGCAGCGCTGTTAAAATCGCTTGTGCAAAATTGTGATTACGCAAATCTTCATCTTCACCATCAATGATTTGCCAGTCATCGGTGAAGCGCGTACGCAGCTTTTGTAAGGTGTCATATTGTTTTTTATTGCGCCAGTCTAGCCCATGCAACTTATGCCAATGCACTTCGCTCGGGTCCATGTCATCCAGACGCTTTTGCAAAGACTTCCACGACAAATCGAACCAAACTTTTAAGACATCTACGTTGTTGTTTTTTAAGTCCTGTTCAAAAGCACGCATATTGCTGACGTACTCATCAAACAAAGTGTCGTCCAAAGGCTTTGAAGCATGCATGGCCGTAGCCAATAAGTCCCCATACCAATTACCAAACCACACCATAATTTGCCCTTCGGCAGGTACAAATCGAGTATAGGGCTGCCAAAAAGGCTGTTTTAGATTAAACAGATGCGGTGGATCGGCTTTGACATATAAAAAACGCGGATCGACCCATTCGCGCAGCTGTTTCACCGCTTCGCCTTTACCCGCAAGTTCAATTCCACTGACCAAAATCACTAAACTTTTTGCATTGCTCTGATCACGGGTATTCATCAACGCATATTGCGCTTCAATTAAGTCCAGTGAAAGCTGTTCTTCATTCAGCACTGTACTGACGATCGTTTCTGTATCCATGGCCCCCTCCTTTTTTCTATTTAATCAGATCACTAGATCCTAAAAGATGATGGTCTAGATGATTTTCATATGTATCTTTTGACTACTTCTACATCAAACTGACCACAAATAAATAGTTTTTTTGTCACTTTGTCATAGCGAGTTCCGTCATCACGCACTAAGATTTAGCTATCTTTAAATAGAACTGAGACAGCAAATGTCCAAACTCGCCGCCCTCGATGAGCTTTTAGAACAGTATTACCAATTGCATTATCATCAAGATTCGGTGCTCTTCCAACGTTTACAAGATGTGCAAGTCTGGCAAAAGCAACGGATGCAACGCACGCATAACCGTGCTTTCGCAGAAAAACAGAACCTCTTGATGGCCGAGTATTTTATCAACCGTTTATATGGTGGCCCAGATTTTGACGCTTTGGCAGGACAAATTGCGCGCTTGAGCAAATATGCGCACAAAGCAGAGAAATTAATTCCTGAAAATGCCATTAAAACCGGTACCTCTGGGGTTGAGTTGGCGATTTTGGCGGTGCGACTGGATGAACAAGTGGCAATGCAATTACTGAAAGATCACCATCCCTCTGAAGCCTTAACCGATGATTTGATGCGCCAAGCCTATTTAAAACTAGAACAAGGCGAAGAACGCTTGAAACAACTGTATTTACTCGATCAATTAGGTAAAAACCTCGATAAATACATGCGCTCTTTTATGGTCTATACCGCTTTTAAGATGTGTAAAGGGACGGCCAACAAATATAACTTCAATGTCATGTATGAATTTATGCAGGATGGCTTTTTGGCCATGAAACCGCTAAAGTCGGCAGAGAAATTTGTGAAAGACTTTACGGCGGTGGAACGTCAAATTATTGATAAAGTCCATGCTGGGCATTTGTATCCTTTTCAGTAAATTTCAACGAATGACTTGATAAAAATAAGCCAGCAGCAGCTTTGCTCTGCTGTTTTTCTGTATATTATTCAGCACAATTGCATGATGGTTACTGTACAACGTCCTAGAATCTGTCATCATGCATGCACTGCAACATTTACCCTATTGCTATGTTAGGAGTGACTCCCATGTCGAATGAAAATCAAACGCCTATCGCTACTCAAGAGTCGGCACAAAACACAGACAAAGTGAGTCCATTTTTAACTGAACCATTACCCCAAGGCACGGCGCAAGGTCAGCAAAAATCATTACAACAACAGTTGACTGATACCCCAGTAACGGGTTCTGTACCCAAATACAATCTTCCTCGCGGTGCTAACACAGGCAACGTCGGCAATACCACACACTTTGGTTACCAGACGGTAAGCAGTGAAGATAAAGCGCAAAAAGTGGCGGAAGTTTTCCACTCGGTTGCCAGCAAATACGACATTATGAATGACTTGATGTCTTTTGGTATTCACCGTCTATGGAAACGCTTTGCGATCAATATGTCAGGGGTACGCCGTGGTCAACGCGTGCTAGATATTGCTGGTGGGACAGGTGACTTGGCTAAAGTGTTTAGCCGCGAAGTTGGCCCTACAGGTCATGTGGTACTTTCAGACATTAATGAATCGATGTTGAATGTGGGTCGTGATCGTTTAATTGATGCAGGCTGTACCAATGTTGACTTCGTATTAGCCAATGCTGAAACCCTAGAGCCATTTGAAGACAACAGCTTCGACCTACTCACGATCTCGTTTGGTCTACGTAATGTGACCGATAAAGATGCAGCACTTGCAGCGATGTACCGCGTGCTTAAGCCAGGTGGTCGCCTACTGGTATTAGAGTTCTCTAAACCTGTGTTTGAGCCTTTTTCAAAACTGTACGATCTATATTCGTTCACCGCACTGCCGATCATGGGTAAAATTATTGCCAATGACTCAGAAAGCTATAAATATTTAGCCGAGTCCATTCGTATGCACCCAGACCAACGCACGCTAAAAGGCATGATGGAAAAT
>ENA-OFCE01001041-OFCE01001041.1-metagenomes-genome-assembly--contig:-NODE-1041-length-15340-cov-5.025908_pt1 | contig 15340 bp, 15 predicted proteins | sample MGYA00153388_OFCE01 | MGnify analysis MGYA00153388
CTTTTGGGTACCAACTTCAACATTGGCGGCGCCAACATTATTTCGCTGGCGACGCAGGCTGCCAATAGAGCTGTAGCGCCGTCGGCGGGCGGTAACCTGGGCCTGGCATCCCGGCAAGACAACGGCGTGTACATCCTGGGCTTTCTGGCGCGATTTTTAGAGTCCAGCGGCGACGGCAATGTGTTGTCCACGCCCAACCTGCTGACCCTTGACAACGAAGAAGCCCGAATTGTGGTGGGCCGCAACGTACCGTTTGTGACCGGCCAGTTCACCAGCAACAACTCCAATTCAGGCTCTGTAAACCCGTTTCAAACCATCGAGCGCAAAGACGTGGGTTTAACGCTACGCGTCAAGCCGCAAATCAGTGAAGACGGCAGCGTTAAATTGCAAGTGTTCCAGGAAGTCAGCAGTGTTGACCCGGCCACCGTTAATTCACCTAACGGCCCGACCACCAACAAGCGCTCGATTGAGTCAAACGTGGTGGTGGAAGACGGTGCCATTGTGGTGCTGGGTGGGTTGCTGACAGATGAATATTCAGGCGGGGCGGAGAAGGTGCCGTTCCTGGGCGATGTGCCGCTGTTCGGAAACCTGTTCAAAGGCGAAGCCCGTTCGCGTAAAAAATCAAACCTGATGGTGTTTTTGCGGCCCGTGGTGGTGCGTGACGCTTCATCGACCGAGAGTTTGTCGCAAGACCGCTACGACTACATGCGAAGCGCGCAGCAATTTGGGCAGCCAAAGCCAAACCTCATGGTGCCGATCAACGAGGGCCCCGTACTGCCGGCGCTGCCCGAATCAAAGCGCGAATCAATTGTGCCGAACCCACTGCAACCCACGCCTGTGGCCAGGTAAGCACCATGCGCTACCCGCTCCCCTATGCGTTTGCCAGAAGCAACGCGTTGCTGATTGAAGACAACGGAGCATCGCGCACGCTGTGGCACAGCGTCAACCCCAATGGCAATGCGCTGGGCGAAGTGATGCGCAAATATGCAGCCACCGGGAGCCCGCTCCAACTACAAAGCCTGGACGCAAACGCATTGGCGCAGCGCATCAGCGCGGCGTATGCCGAAGGTGAGTCCAGCGCGGCTGCAGTGGTTAGTGAGGTCGAGTCCGATGCCGACCTCTCGCGCATCATGCAAGAGCTGCCCGCCATTGCCGACTTGCTCGACACGTCTGACGACGCGCCAATTATTCGCATGCTGAACGCGCTGCTCACACAGGCGGCGCGGGACGGCGCCAGTGACATTCACATCGAGCCTTACGAGCGCCATTCGAGTGTGCGGTTTAGGGTAGACGGCACGCTGCGCGAGGTGGTGCAGCCCAACCGGGCGCTGCATGCCGCGCTGATTTCGCGGCTCAAGATCATGGCCGATCTGGATATTTCAGAAAAGCGCCTGCCGCAAGATGGCCGCATCAGTTTGCGCATTGGCACCCGCGCAGTCGATGTGCGCGTGAGCACATTGCCCAGCGCGCATGGAGAGCGCGCTGTGCTGCGCCTGCTGGACAAAAGCGGAACCAATTTAAGCCTTGAGTCCGTTGGCATGCAGGGCGACGTGCTCGCCCGCCTGGCGCAACTCATCGCGCAGCCGCACGGCATTATTTTGGTGACGGGCCCCACTGGTTCGGGCAAAACCACCACGCTGTATGCGGCCTTGCAGCGCCTCGATGCAGCCGCCGGCAACATCATGACAGTGGAAGACCCGATTGAATACGAGCTGGCGGGCATCGGCCAAACGCAGGTCAACCCCAAGATTGATCTCACCTTTGCCAAAGCACTGCGCGCCATTTTGCGGCAAGACCCAGACGCCATCATGATTGGCGAGATTCGTGATTTTGAAACTGCGCAAATTGCCATTCAGGCATCGCTGACTGGCCATTTGGTGCTGGCCACGCTGCACACCAATGATGCCGCCAGCGCAGTAACGCGGTTGACCGACATGGGTGTTGAGCCGTTTTTGCTCAGCTCGTCGCTGTTGGGTGTGCTGGCGCAGCGGCTGGTGCGCAAACTGTGCACCGCGTGCGGCGGCGCGGGCTGCGCGGAATGCGGGCAAACCGGCTACCAGGGCCGCACGGGCGTGTTTGAACTCATGGTGGCAGACGACGCCATACGCGCCCAAATTCATGGTCGCGCTGCCGAGGCGGATATTCGCAACGCAGCGCTTGCCTCTGGCATGACGCTGATGCGTGAAGACGGTGAGCGCCTGGTGGCCAGTGGCGTCACCTCGCGTGAAGAGCTGCTGCGCGTAACGCGTGACTGATCGTTTTTCCTGTAGCCCATGCCCGCCTATCAATTTGAAGCCATGCAGAGCGACGGCAAAGTCCGCAAGGGCGTGCTGGAGGCCGACACCGCAAAATCCGCCCGGGCCGCGCTGCGATTGCAGGCGCTGGTGCCGCTGGCGGTTATTGCGCTGAGTGGTGTTGAAAGCGTCGGCGTCAAAAAATCACTGCTGCAAACTGATTTGTTCGGTGGCCGGGTCTTCAATGCCACGCGCCTGGCCATCTGGACGCGCCAACTCTCCGGTCTGGTGGCCGCGGGCTTGCCGCTCGAGCGCGCGCTGACTGCACTGGCCGACGAGGCCGAGGAAGAAAAGCAGCGCAACCTCGTGGCCGCGTTGCGCGCTGAGGTCAATGCCGGCAGCGGATTTGCGCGGGCACTGTCGCAACATCCGCGCGAGTTCAGCAGCATCTATCAAGCCGTTATCGGCGCCGGCGAGCAAAGCGGCAACCTGGCCGGTGTGCTGGAGCGCCTGGCTGACGACCTGGAAGAGCGCCTGGCGCTCAAATCAAAACTCATTGCCGCAACGCTGTACCCGGCCATCGTCACGCTGGTGGCCATCGTCATTGTGATGTTTTTGGTGGGCTACGTTGTGCCCCAAGTGGCCAGCGTGTTTGCAGGCACCAAACGCGCGTTGCCGTTTTTAACGGTGGCCATGTTGGCCATCAGCGGTGTGGTGCGCAGCTATGGGTTGATAGTACTATTTGCTATTATTTTAGGAGCTGTTGGCGCCCGTATCGCTTTGCGAAAAGAGTCTTTTCGCGAAAAGTTTGATGCGTCTACATTAAACGTGCCGCTGGTCGGCCGCCTGGTGCGTGACTACAACGCTGCGCGCTTCGTGGGTACGCTGGCCATGCTGTCGAGCTCTGGTGTGCCGATCCTCAAGGCCGTTCAGGCTGCGGCTGAAACGCTGTCGAATCGTGCCATGCGGGTGGATGCTCTGGATGCACTGGTGCTGGTGCGCGAAGGCGCGCCGCTGGCATCCGCACTGGGTCAAAAAAAGCGCTTTCCGGGGTTGGTCAGCATGTTTGCGCGGCTGGGTGAGCAAACCGGCCAGCTGCCCGTTATGTTGCAACGCGCGGCAGTGCAGTTGTCCAACGAAGTGCAGCGCCGCGCGATGGGGCTAGCCACTATTTTGGAGCCGCTGCTGATTGTGGCGATGGGGTTCGTCGTGATGCTGATTGTGCTGGCGGTACTGTTGCCAATTATTCAGCTCAACCAGTTTGTGAAGTAAGCGACTGTGCGCGGTACGCGGTTTATTGGCCGTTAATTACGGTTTAAAATTGGCTGCAGGACAATGAGTACGGGCGCAAGCAGCTATAAATACTATAGCTGCTTGCGCTTGATTTATGCCACCAGTGGCGTCTCTTGCATGGCCTCGGTCTGCTCTTCCAGCATATCGACTTGGCCTTTCCAGTAATCGCTTGAGCCGAACCACGGGAAGTTGATCGGAAAAATCGGATCATGCCAGCGCTGAGCCAGCCAGGCGCTGTAGTGAATCAAGCGCAATGTGCGCAGCGGCTCAATCAGGGCGAGTTCTCGCCTGTCAAATTCACGAAACTCCTCGTACCCATCGATCAGTGCGCCCAACTGCTGCAGGCACCGCGGGCGGTCACCCGCCAGCAGCATCCACAGGTCTTGTACGGCGGGCCCTAGGCGGGCATCGTCCAGGTCTACAAAGTGCGGGCCAGCGCCCGGTAAGCCTTCGGGTGTCCACAAAATATTGCCGGGGTGGCAGTCGCCGTGCAGCCGAATGTTTTTGATGTCGCCCACGCTTTCAAACACGGCGGTGGCGGTTTGCATGGCAACATCGAACGCTTTCAGCCAACGCGATTCCATATCCAGCGGTAAGTATTTGCCAGCCAGCAACACCTCGCGTGATGCGTAGCCGAAGGTTTGCAAGCTGAGTGCTGGGCGATGTACAAACGGCCGAGCGCTGCCCACGGTGTGTAGGCGCGCCAAAAAGCGGCCAATCCATGCCAGCACGTCAAAGTCCTCCAGCTCAGGCCGCCTGCCGCCTCTGCTGGGCGACACGCTGAAGGCAAAGCCTTTGAAGTGGTGAAGAGTGTGGCTGTGCAGCTCAAGCGCGCCGACCACCGGCACTTCAGCGGCCATTAGCTCGTTGGCAAAAGAATGCTCTTCAATGATCTGCGCGTCCGTCCATCGGTCTGGCCGGTAAAACTTGGCCACCACCACATCGCCTGCCGCGCTGGCTTTGCCCACGCTGGCCTCTAAATGGATTTGGTAGACCCGGTTCTCATAACTCGACAGCGCCATCAAGCGGCCATCACCCGCCAGCCCCACGCTGGCCAGCGCGTCCAGCACCACATCGGGCGTCAGGGTCTCGTAGGCATGGATGGATTGCTGGGGTGCATTGCTTGAAGTCATGCACTGATTGTCGCGCTCAGCGCAGCGGTGAATCAACTGCTATTAAATAAAGAGCTGCTTGCGCCTATATTTATTGGGCTAGAGGCCTAAAACACTAATAAAAACGCAAAAAAGCACTCAAAACGCCAATATGTGCCCAGTACGCGGGTCACCGCTGCCTTTGAGGACTTCCTGATAAATCGCCTCGAACCCGGCAGTACCTTGATGCTGCTGTGCTACCAGCCACGCTGCGCCTGGCTGGGTTGCGCGGTCGGTAAACGCTTGCCAAGCTGCAACGAGTCGGTCTCTTAGCCCAGTTGCACCCCAATCGGCACTGCGCTTTTTGATTTGTGCCGGTGCAAAAAACAAGGTGGCGCGCACACCGGGCACGTCTTTGCCCGCACCCTTCGCACCGAGCTGGTCAACGTGCGTACCGCCTATCGAGCAGCTGTATTTGAGGTTGGCAAACCGGCTGTGAATGCTGCGCCGCAGGTCGGCATTGCCCGCAAAGTCAATGTAAATGCAGGGCGCATCAACAGCGATCTGGTCAAGCTGGTCGTAAGTCACCACGCGGTGGTAGCAGCCCAAACTTTCGCAAAAATCGACGTTGCCTTTTGAAGTCAACCCGACGACTTCCAGCCCGCTGCGCTGCGCCAATTGAAACGCCGTGCCGTATGCGGTTTTGCTCGATGCACTTGACAGCAGCATCACGCTTGGCTTGCCACCTTCGCACGCGCCGAAAAAGTCGTTGTCGGCCAAAAAATCATCAATCAGAAACGACGTCACGAAGAGCGGCCTGAGCAGTGCCTGAATGTCTTCAGTGTCCGCGCTGTACAGCGGGTCGCTGCGGCTAAAAACATATTGGTTGTAAACCGGATGCAGCTCGGCGCGGTGCGGCGCTGCGTCGTAAAAACCGTGGTCTGTTACGCGGGCGGGCAGCAGCGTGACGTGGCTGGCCATGGGGTAGTAGCCATACAGGCGCTCGCCTGCCGCGACACCTTCGCACTTTGACTCAATGACATCCGCAAAACCCCACACCGGTATGCTGCCCCACGCAGAATCTCCAGTGGGGAAGAACTTCCAGTAATTCATCGCATCACCAAATGCGGCGTAGGTAATGTTGTTGGCGGTGAGGGCAAAGCGCTGAACGGCCAAACGAGCTTCGCCGTTCTGCAGCGGGGCGAGCACGGTGTTGGTAAACCGTGTTTGGTGCAGGTCTGTTTTTAGAACCTGAAAGTCTATTTTGTTCATGCCATGAGGCTATCGACATTTACGGGTTGCTGCAAGGCTGCTGGTTCGCGTTGGTGACAGGCGTAAAAAAGCGGCGTAGCCAGTGTGGCGACGCCGCTTTAAATAAAGGCGCAGTGTTAAACGACGGTGAGCGTCACATCAATATTGCCGCGCGTAGCGTTGGAGTATGGGCAAACTTTGTGGGTCTGCTCGACCAGTGCCTGCACGGCGGCTTTGTCCATGCCGGGCACGCTGATTTTCAGTTCTACGGCGATGTTGAAACCTTCAGGGGTGGCGCCAGCTCCGAACGGGCCAATGCCGACGGCACCTTCAATTTTGGTATCGGCTGGAATAGCGATTTTTTGCGCGCCACCCACGAACTTCATGGCACCCAAAAAGCAGGCAGCGTAGCCCGCTGCAAACAACTGCTCGGGGTTCACACCACCGCCAGCGCCGCCCATTTCTTTGGGGGTGCTCAGTTTCACGTCCAGCAGGCTGTCGCTCGACGTGGCCTGGCCATCACGGCCGCCCGTGGCGCTGGCGTGGGCGGTGTAAACAATTTTTGAGGGTTTGGTCATGGTGTTTCCTTCTGGGGGTGAAATGCCTCGAAATTGAGGCGACTAAAAAAATAAAAAATTTTAAAACTAGGCGACCAATTTCTTTCGCAGGGCCTGTACCTGGCTGGTCAGGTGCATCAGCTCCGGTACAGAACACTGGCTGGCGCTCAAAATGCAGGCGGGTATTTTGGCGGCGCGTGTTTTGAGCTTGCGCCCTGACGATGTCAAGGTGATGTATACGCGGCGCTCGTCTTCAACAGCGCGGATGCGGCTGACGTAGCCCGATGTTTCCAGGCGTTTAAGCAGCGGCGTGAGCGTGCCTGAATCAAGGGTCAACTTGTCACCCAGCTCAGACACCATCAACCCATCACGCTCCCACAGCACCAACATGGCCAGGTACTGCGGGTAAGTTAAACCCAGCTCATCAAGCAGCGGCTTGTACACCTTGGTCATGGCCAGCGATGCGGAATACAGCGCAAAGCACAACTGGTTGTCCAGTTGCAGCATTGCGTCTAATTTAGTAATCATAAAATAATTGTATCACGCAATTAAATTGCTCACAATTTATTTAGTTGTGAAGTGTGTAAGGGAAGTGCGCGCCAACCGCTAAACTGCGTGCGCATGCAAAAACAAGCTAAAAACCAACCGCAAGTCATTGAAGAATTGCGCCCTGGCCAGTCGATAGAGCTGCTCAAAGAGCTGCACATCTTGACGCGCGAAGGCAAACTGAACCAGGACACCCGGCGCAAGCTCAAGCAGGTTTACCACCTGTACCAATTTATTGAGCCGCTGTTAAACAGCGTTTTGAAGACCAGCGCCGCTTTTACGCTGGCTGACCACGGTGCCGGGAAGTCTTACCTTGGCTTTATTTTGTATGACCTGTTTTTTAATGTTGCCAAAGCGGGGCAACCGGCTTGTGGGCATATTTACGGCATCGACACCCGAGCTGATTTGACAGACAGGTCCGCCGCATTGGCAGCGCGGCTGGGCTTTGAACGGATGTCATTTTTAAACACCAGCGTACTTGAGGCGACTGCATCGAACGCGCTGCCGGCAACAATAGACATTGTGACGGCGCTGCACGCCTGCGATACCGCCACCGACGATGCAATTGCCTTTGGCCTGGCCAAGGGTGCGCGGCACATGGTGCTGGTGCCATGCTGCCAGGCAGAAGTGGCAGGGGTATTGAAGAAAAGCAAAGCCTTGAATTTAAGCCGCACGCCACTGGCCGAGCTCTGGCGGCACCCGCTGCACACCCGCGAGTTCGGCAGCCAGATTACGAACGTGTTGCGCTGCCTGCAACTGGAGGCCAGCGGCTACCAGGTCACCGTCACCGAGCTGGTCGGCTGGGAGCATTCGATGAAAAACGAATTGATGTTGGCCAGCAAGCCCGAGCGTGCGGACCGCAACGCGATTGCATCAGCAAAATCCCGCTTGCAGCAAGTGCTTGCGGAGTTCGGCTTGAGTGAGCTGGTGTCCAGGTTCGGTGTGATCACTGACTGAGACCTGTCTAAAGGCGTTTGATACGTGGGGCCGACCCCGCCGAAAAAAATGGGGGCAATGCATGTTTTGTGCTTTGCCCCAAAAGTTTTTGGAAACCTGCATCAAGGAGCGCTGGAGTTTCAACCCAGCAGCTTTTTACTTACCTGTCCGCGAACCGCGCCACAGTCACCCCGGACTAAATAAACACTGATTGGTAATTAAAAATTTCAACAAGTTTCCGACTGATTCTTGCTGTCTTGAAAGTGTCATGGTGCGTGGTTCAAAACGTTCACTGCCGCATCGAACTGCACTGTCGCCTCAGATGATTGAGCAGCGCAGGTCAAGTTGTATTTGCTATTAAATAAATATCTGCTTGCACTCGTCTTTAATGCGCTAGGGGCCTATAACGCATAAATTATTAATATCTAACTGCGAAAGCGCTTGCGCGTCAGGCCCAAGGCCAGCCAGAAACCCAGCGCGGCATAAAGCATAAGCAGCGCAAAGTTCTGTGCAAAATGCGCTGGCCATTGGCCTAAAAAGAGTGGCCGAATCAGCTCCACGGCCGCCGTTAAAGGAAGCCAGTCAGAAATCACACGCAGCACGCCAGGAAGCTGGTCACGCGGAAAAAAAACGCCACTCAAAAACATCGTTGGCGTTAAAAACAGCGTGAAGTAGTAGGTGAAAAAATCGTAGCCTTTAGCCAGCGCATTAAAAATCAGCGCGATGCACGCAAACGTAATGCCAACCAGCGCGAGCAATGGCAGCGCCAGCAACAACATGGGGCTGGTGCTGATGCCGATCACCAGCATCACCGCCAAAATCACCACGCTGGTAAACATGGACTTGAAAGCGGCCCACAACATTTCGGCCAGCAGCACGTCATCCAGCAGCACAGGTGCATTCATGATGCCGTCCCACGTGCGCTGCACATGCATTCGGGAAAAGGCGGAGTAGAGCGCTTCAAAAGACGCAGCATTCATCGCGCTGCTGCAAATTGAGCCGCTGGCCAAAAAAACCAAATACGGCACAGCAGTGCCATTGGTTTGCACCTGCCCAATCAACACGCCTAAACCGTAGCCAAACGCCACCAGCGTGATCAGTGGCTCTGCAATGTTACCTACCAGGCTGGGAATCGCCAGCTTGCGCCATACCAAAAAGTTGCGCCGGAACACGGCAAACCAGCGCCAGCTCAGTTGTGGCGGCCTGAACAAACCCGGTAGGCTCTGTTGCTGCGGGGCCGTTGGGGTGGTCATCGATGCGTCGGTGGTCATGCGTCTTCCCGGATTTGCCGGCCGGTGAGTTTAAGAAACAAATCTTCAAGATTGGCAGGGCGGTGCAGCGTACGCAAATGCGGGTGGCTGGCCAGCGCATCCAACAGGCTTTTTGAATTTTGGGTGTAGAAAAACACCGTTTCACCGCTGACTTCAACGCGCGACGCCAGCGCCTTAAGGGGCGAATTCAGCAGCTCAAGCGCGCCCGTGCCGTACACCTCCACCACATCGGGTTCGAGGTTGTCCGCAATCAATTGGCGCGGTGTGCCTTCAGTCATCTTTTTGCCATGGTCTAGCACCAGCAGACGGTTGCACAGGCGCTCGGCTTCGTCCATGAAGTGCGTTGTCAGCAAAATAGATTTGCCTTGCTGCACCAAACGCTGCAGGCGCTCCCACATCAGGTGGCGGGCTTGTGGGTCTAGTCCGGTGGTGGGCTCGTCCAGCAGCAAAAGTTGTGGGTCATTGACCAGCGCACGCGCCAGGCTCAAACGCCGCTTCATGCCGCCTGACAGTTCGCTCAGCTTGGCGTTGGCCTTGCTCGTCAGTGCGGCAAACTCCAGCAACTTCGGGATGCGCTCCTTGATTACTGAGTCTTTCATGCCAAAGTAGCGGCCAAATACCAACAGGTTTTCGGCGCAAGAAAAGTCGGGATCCAAACTGTCAAACTGGCTGACGATGCCCAGCTGCTCCTTAATGGCTAGCGCGTCGCGCGGCATTTGCAAAGCGGCGCTGCCGGCCATACCCGAGGTGCGCGGGAAGTAAGAAATGCTGCCCGCATCCGGTGCTGTTAGCCCCAAGCACATGCGAATGGTAGTGGTTTTGCCCGCGCCGTTCGGGCCAATTACGCCAAGGCATTCACCGGGCTTGATGTCGAAGGACAGATCATCAACCACCAAGTTTTCGCCGTAGCGTTTGCACAGGCCTTGAATACTAAAAATTGGTGAGGTCATTTTCTGAAAATTCTTATAGTGACGCTTGACGTTGCTAATGTCTCACGTTACCATATCTACATGATCATCAGCTTCAAGTGTCGTGATACCCAGAAGCTGTTTGAGGGCATACGCGTTAAGCACTGGGTCAATATTGAAACGGTGGCTCTGCGCAAACTGGCCATGCTCAATCGGGCCGGTGATTTGACTGATCTCAAAATTCCGCCGCAAAACCAGCTAGAAGCCCTGAAGAAAGACCGAAAAGGCCAACATAGCATTCGCATCAATGGCCAATGGCGTGTTTGCCTTGAATGGACGGAAAGCGGAGTCAAGCAAGTTGAGATTGTTGATTACCCCTGACATTATTGGACTTTATTGGAGCCAAACATGAAACGTCAAATTCCCTACCCCCACCCCGGTGAAATTTTGGTGGAAGAGTTCTTGAAGCCGATGAACATGAGCGCCTACCGCCTGGCCAAAGAAATTCATGTTCCGTTGACGCGCATTGCTGCCATATTGGCTGGCAAGCGTGCCGTAACCGTGGACACGGCTCTGCGCTTGTCACGTTTTTTTGGCTTGAGCGATGGCTTTTGGATTGACTTGCAAATCGACTACGAAACCGCCATTGCCAAAGTCGCGCTGGCCAAAGAACTAAAAGGCATCGTCACTTATAGCGATGAGCGCTTCGCAGTTGCTGCCTGAATTTCCTTTGGTTTTCAATCTTTTATTCAATGCAACCTTAATGACCACCTTCGGCACACCCCTTTCCCCTAACGCATTGAAAGTTATGCTGCTCGGCTCCGGCGAGCTGGGCAAAGAGGTGCTGATTGCGCTGCAGCGACTGGGCGTTGAAACGATTGCGGTTGACCGCTATGACAACGCACCTGGCCAGCAGGTGGCGCACCACGCCCGTACCATTACCATGAGCGACCCCACTCAGCTCAAGGCACTGATTGAAAAAGAAAAGCCGCACCTTGTTGTGCCAGAAATTGAGGCCATAGCGACCGCCATGCTTGAAGAACTGGAAGCAGCTGGCACGGTTAAAGTCATACCCACGGCACGCGCTGCCCGCCTGACGATGGACCGCGAAGGCATTCGCCGTCTGGCCGCTGAAACCCTTAGCCTACGCACCAGTCCGTATGTGTTTTGCGATTCGCTGGCCGAGTTGCAAGCCGCGATTGATTCAAAGATTGGCTACCCCTGCATCGTCAAGCCGGTGATGAGTTCATCTGGCAAAGGCCAAAGCAAAATCGCCAGGCAGGCTGATGTAAAAACTGCCTGGGACTACGCCATGGCCGGCGGGCGCGTTAGCCACGGCCGCGTGATTGTTGAAGGTTTCATTGACTTTGATTACGAAATCACCCAGCTCACTGTGCGCGCCCTGGGTGCAAACGGCGACGTCGAAACCCATTTTTGCGAACCTATAGGCCACATTCAAGTCAGTGGTGACTATGTAGAAAGCTGGCAGCCGCACCCCATGCGCGTTGCAGCCCTGCAACGTAGCCGTGAAATAGCTAAAGCCGTCACAGACAACTTGGGTGGCCAGGGCGTCTTTGGCGTCGAATTGTTCGTCAAGGGCGACGACGTCTGGTTCAGCGAAGTCAGCCCCCGCCCCCACGACACCGGCATGGTCACCATGTGCACCCAAGTACAAACCCAGTTTGAACTGCACGCCAGAGCCATCCTGGGCCTGCCCGTCAATACGGCTTTGCGCACACCAGGCGCCAGCGCTGTCATTTACGGCGGCGTAGAGGCCAAAGGCATCGTGTTTGACGGCGTGGCGGACGCATTGCGCGTGCCCAACACCGACATTCGCCTGTTTGGCAAACCGGAGAGTTTCGCCCGCCGCCGCATGGGTGTGGCGCTGGCTTTTGATGCGGATGTCGAGGTGGCGCGGGGCAATGCGAAGGAGGCGGCGGGGTTGGTGAAGCCGCGCGTTAGCGGCTGAACTTGCCCGCGCCAGCCGGTCACTTCATGGCGATTGTTTTGAACGAATCACGCAAGACCTTTCCGCCCATCATTTGTGCATCGGCAGCTTTTTTGACCGTTGCCGCCATGCCAAAAAACTCATGGGTGACGCCGGAATAAACTTTACGCTGCACCTTGACGCCAGCTTTTTTCAAAGCCGCCTCCAGTAACGCACCGTCTTCTCGCAACGGGTCAATCTGTGCGTTGATGATGGTGACTGGCGGCAGCCCTGCGAGCTTGGCATTGACGATGTCCAGGCGCGGGTTCATTTTGTCTTCCGGTTTTGCCAGCAGTTTGTCGACGAACCAGCCAATCATGGCTTTATTCAGTGGTTTTGCAGTTTTGCTGTCCTGGTAAGACTTGGTGTCGAGATTGCCGGTTTGACCGACCGGGTAAACCGCAAGCACGTGAGTTGGTGCTGTCAAGCCAGCGTCGCGCACCGCAATTGCTGTAGACAGCGCCAGATTGCCGCCCGCACTTTCACCGGCCAAAGCCATGCGCTTGGAGTCGCCTTTGATGGACGCTGCGTTAGCGATAGCCCATTTGTAAGAAGACAGCGCATCGTCCCATGAGGCCGGAAATTTGGCTTCAGGTGCAAGGCGGTAGTCCACCGAAACAACAACAGCTTGTGCTTGCTTGGACAGCCCGCGCGCGCCACCGTCATACACCTGCTTGTCCGCAAGCACCCACCCACCGCCGTGAAAGTAAACCACAACCGGAAAGGGACCCGCACCGTCAGGCGTGTAAATACGCGCCGGGATATTGCCCATCGCACCTTGAATTTCGCGGTCAACACTGGTCACCCCGGGCACAAGCGCGGCAGGGGATGTGTCTTTGCCTTTTTTCTTCAGCAAAGACATCACCGCGTCGGTGGGTGATGGCTGCTTTCGCGCTTCTTCGGGGCTCAGCGTTTCGATCGGTTTGCCGCCCAGCAACGCCAGTTCGTCCAGCACGGCCTGCATGTCGGCATCAGCTTTGAAAGCAGTACCGGTTTTGGCCATTGCGCCAGGGTCAGCCGACAGGGCATGCGTGGCAAAAAGTGTGGCGCCAAGGGACAAGCCGCAAGCTATAGCGACAAACAAACGGGAACGCCTTCGGGTGGCTGCTCTGGCATGGGGTGCGGATTGAGGAGAGTAGGTTTTCATGAGAAGTCTTTCTGTAAAAGTTGGAAATGAGCGGAAGAGTTGAAAAAAGTGGTTACGAGAAGGTGTGTAAAGTTAAATGGGTAAGCCTAAGAGTGCTGGCGAATGACATCGGTATTGCCAATGCCCAACGTAACTTGGAGGCAGTAAAAGTGCTTGAAAACGTGTCGCAGCATATTTCGGCTGTCCTGGATTCCAGCACAAAGTGCAAAATCTTTTGAAGCTGGAGGCGTATGAATAGCTTTGGTTTGAAGGGCCGATTCGGGATTGCGCGTGAGCTTTGCCATGTTCATCGCAGCAATCACCAAATCAGCTGTCAATAGGAAAAGGCAGCTTTACTTACCGGGTTTCAAGACCACTTTTGTCCATCCATCCTTGCGCTCGTCAAAATTTTTATACGCATCAGGTGCCTGCTCAAGTGGCAGTTCATGAGAAATGATCCACGAGGGTTTGGCTTTCCCGGCTTCGATCAAATTGCACAACTTTCTGTTGTACGCCTTCACATTGGCCTGCCCTGTCGCAATCTTTTGGCCTTTGATCCAGAAACTGCCAAAGTCAAAAGCCAGTTTTCCTTCTTTTGCCAGCTTGTCTTTTGCGCCCGGGTCTTCGGGTATGAATACACCAACAACGCCAATACCGCCAGTCGCTTTAACGGTTTTAACGAGGTTGTTCATCGTTAAATTGGGCACCTCCTCGCGGTGCATGTTGCAGCACTGGTAGCCCACGCATTCGCAACCTCGGTCAGCGCCCTTGCCGTTTGTCAGCTCCAGGATGCGATCAACGCCGCCGCCTTCGGTATCGTCAATGGCAATGGCGCCAATTTCCTCGGCCAGTTTCAGGCGGTCTTTGTGGGTATCTACCACCATGACTTTGCTTGCGCCTTTAAGGTTGGCTGAGTAAGCAGCCATCAGGCCCACAGGCCCAGCGCCATATATCACCACCGTGTCGCCCGGGCTCACACCGGCCAGCTCGGTGGCGTGGTAGCCGGTTGGGAAAATGTCTGAAAGCATCACGTAATCGCCTTCCTTTTCCTTGCCATCTGGCGGTAAAACCAGGCAATTGAAGTCGCCATACGGTACGCGTAAAAGTTCAGCCTGCCCACCGCTGTACGGGCCCATCCCTGCAAAACCGTAAGCGCCTCCTGCAAAACCTGGATTGACTGTGAGGCAGTAGCCGGTCAAACCGCGTTCGCAGTTTTCGCAAAAACCGCAGCCAATATTGAATGGCAGGCACACAAAGTCGCCCACTTTCACTTTGTCAACGGCTTTTCCGACTTCAATGACGGTACCTAGATTTTCATGGCCCAGAATTCTGCCTACTTCCATGTCTGTGCGGCCTTCATACATGTGGAGGTCTGAACCGCAAATATTGGTACTTGTAATTTTGACAAGCACGTCAGTATGACGTTCAATTTTTGCGTCAGGCACGGTTTTGACCTGAACATCGCGGGGACCGTTATAAACGAGTGCTTTCATAAAAAAGTCTCCTCGTTTGAAATCTGCTTTTCAGCCGAGTTCCAAAGGTAATTGCGAATCTTGGAGTTTTCGCAAGCCAGTTTTTCCATCATAAAATTTCCTTTCAGGTAAAAAAATTTGACCGGTTTGGTCTACGTGGCGCGGCCATCTCAACCAACCGCCAAAGAAATTTAAAGCGGCATTGCCTTACCAATTAGTAGGAGGGCTAGAAGCTGTCGCGTAAGAAACGTCCCTGAACTGTGTTGACACCAACGGGCATAAATCATTTGGTAATAAACGTGACGAAATAGAACGCAAGAGTTTTTCACTCAAACATTTAAAAGAATGAGGAGAGCGACCGAAAGGAACTATTTGAAGATAATTTAGAGTCGAATCCAAGTGTGAAGCGGTCAGGCAAATACTACAGCTCAGCAACGCAGTTACTAGAATTAATCAAGATTTCAATGAGCATGAAAACATGCTGTGCCAGTTCACCGATTCAATGTCGTTGATCGTGTAAATGACCTTGCGGATGTCGGCAGGATGGTCGATGAGCGGGCCAAGCGCGCCCAGTTTCGCCGCCAGGATTAGTCAACCGGCGCGAACGATGCGTTCCATCATTAAGTTACTGAAATGCCACCTCAGAAAAGCTCCGCAGCTTGCGTGAA
>ENA-OFCE01001042-OFCE01001042.1-metagenomes-genome-assembly--contig:-NODE-1042-length-15332-cov-7.129934_pt1 | contig 15332 bp, 16 predicted proteins | sample MGYA00153388_OFCE01 | MGnify analysis MGYA00153388
GGCGGGAGATATGCTCCCCGCCTGTTAAATTTAATCGGTACCCGCCACCTATAGAGGCGGGGGAAATCTTATGCCTCGTTATAATTTCCAGTGGGAAAATGCGCGGGTTTTGGGACAGTTCTGCCACTGGATAAATTCAAGCCTAAAGTTGGACATCTATATGATGAATTTCTACCACACAACTGGGGATTGTAAACGGCAAAAAGTTACTTGGTATGTGTAAATATTTTGTTAATGGAGAAAATATGAAATGTAAAATTTTAAACGGTCTACAGGAGGCTGTGAAAAAAGCGGTTCTATAGGTTTCGCTACACCGCGTGCAGTGCCCTACAAGCGGCCCGCGAAAAAGAACCGCTATGTTTTTCACATCTTTCCATGGAGATTGCTAAAAAAATGACAAATGGTTATTTACATTTTATTGGACATGGGGTAGACTAGTAGTGTGTAAATTTATGCAATGGAGGGAAATTGAACGTATGAAACAGTATTTGGAAATCGAAAGCGTATTCGCGAGAGAAATCCTTGACTCCAGGGGAAATCCTACAGTTGAGGTAGAAGTTATAGTAGAAGGCGGTTTTGTCGGTAGGGCGGCAGTTCCATCCGGCGCTTCAACAGGTGCATTTGAAGCTGTTGAATTAAGAGACGGAGACAAGGGCAGATACCTCGGAAAAGGTGTTGAAAAGGCTGTTGATAATGTAAACAACATCATCGCTCCGGAAGTAGAAGGTATGAACGTATTTGATCAGGTCGCTATCGACAGACTGATGATCGCATTGGACGGAACACCAAACAAGGGCAAACTCGGTGCCAATGCAATCCTGGGTGTATCCCTGGCAGTAGCAAAAGCTGCGGCAGAAGCAATCGGACTGAGCCTGTACCAGTACATAGGCGGCGTAAACTCAAAAATACTGCCTGTTCCTATGATGAACATCATCAACGGTGGTAAACATGCTGACAACAGCGTTAACATTCAGGAATTCATGGTTATGCCTGTAGGTGCAACCAGCTTCAAACAGGCACTTCAGTGGTCTGCAGAAGTATTCCACAACCTGAAAAAGGTACTTTCCAGCAAGGGCTACAGCACAGCAGTAGGTGACGAAGGCGGTTTCGCTCCAAACCTCAAGACAGACGAAGAAGCGATCCAGGTTATACTGGAAGCAGTAGAAAAGGCAGGCTTCAAACCGGGTGCAGACTTCAGAATCGCTATCGATGCGGCTGCTACTGAAATGTATGAAGAAGCAAAGAAAATCGGTGAAGAAGGCAAATACCTTTTCTGGAAGTCCAACATATTGAAAACCAAGGAAGAAATGGTGGCTTACTGGGCAGAACTGGCTGAAAAATACCCCATTATCTCCCTGGAAGATGCTGTTTCCGAAGAGGACTGGGAAGCATGGAAACTGCTTACAGACAAACTCGGCAGCAAGATTCAGCTGGTTGGAGACGATCTCTTTGTTACCAACACTGAAAGACTTAAGAAGGGTATTGAGTTGGGCGTAGCTAACTCCATCCTCATCAAAGTTAACCAGATCGGTACATTGACTGAAACTCTGGAAGCTATCGAAATGGCGAACAGAGCTGGTTACACAGCAGTTACCTCCCACAGATCCGGTGAAACTGAAGATGCTACCATTGCTGATATAGCAGTTGCAACAAATTCAGGTATGATCAAAACCGGAGCTCCTTCAAGAACTGACCGTGTTGCTAAATACAACCAGTTGCTCAGGATTGAAGAAGAACTTGGCGAAATTGCTGAATACCCAGGACTCAATGCTTGGTTCAATCTGAAAAACAAGTAAGATAAATTTAATAAAAAACAAGCCGCTCAGGCTTGTTTTTTGTTTACCCCTATGATAGAATATAGAGTGCATGAATTTGCGTACGCCACATGGATTATAATGAAGTTAGAGATTGGCTTAAATACATAGATGTTATTTTTCTAGTCTCTACGCTCTGATTTCGAATCACTAATATAGGAGGTGTTATCCTTGGTAGCGCTGAGAGTTATAGTTAATATACTGCATATTTTATTTGCATTGTCTATTATCGTTATCGTATTGTTGCAGTCTGGTAAACAGGCTGGTTTATCCGGCTCCATCGCAGGTGGTGCTGAAACCTTCTTTGGTAAAAACAAAGGTAGAACATTAGATGCACTGCTTAGCAAATATACTTCATTTGCAGCCATTGCTTTCCTTGTTACTTCCATTGTACTACAGATTGTAATCAGTAAATTATAATGAAAAGCTCCCGAAACCGGGAGCTTTTATTTTTATCCAGGAAAATTCTCTTTCCTAAATAAACATTGAATTTATGCGCGTGCCAGCTTTTCCTTGTGCTTCGGAAAGGCACATGCACATGCGCAAACAAAAGTGGCAAAGCCACCTTTGTTCTTGATTTCATTCCCATAGAATAGTACGAGTGTTGGAATTTACCGGTTGTTATGACCAACCTGCATATTGACCTTCCAACATTCTTCCATCATAATTCATCTGAATTTACACTGAATTATATAAGAATTTATGGATAAAAATTGAAATATGGGTATAATCCGTAGTATTATATACTGTAAATACTAAAGAGTACAGGAGTTGAGATTGATGGAAAGAACACAGGCGTTGGAAGAGTTGAAAATACGATTGACAAATAAAAACCTGATTAAGCATTCTCTTGCTGTTGAGGCCATTATGAGAAAGCTGGCGGAGCATTTCAAGGAAGATGTGGAAAGCTGGGGACTGGCCGGCTTGCTGCATGATATCGATTACGACAAGACGGCCCAGGACCCGAGCCTGCACAGCATTATGGGAGCGGAAATACTGGAAGGCCTCGGCATAGACAGCAGTATCGTATATGCGGTAAAAGCGCACAATGAGTACCACGGACTGGAGAGAAGACGGAAAATCGACAAGGCCCTGTACTGCGCCGACCCGGTTTCAGGCCTCATAACAGCGGGAGCATTGATACTGCCTTCAAGGAAGCTGGAGGATGTCAGTGTGGAGTTTATTATGAAGCGAATTAATGAAAAGAGTTTTGCAAAAGGTGCAAACAGAGAGCAAATCAAGGCTTGCAGCGACCTGGAGCTGGAATTGGAGCAGTTCATTGGGATTGCCTTGGATGCGATGAAAGGAATTGCAGGGGAACTGGGGCTTTAAGGCATAAGCAAATTTAAATTTGTAAATGCAAATTAAAGGCAGAAAATAATGGGTACATATACAGAAGTAGGAATAAAGAATCCGAAATAATCAATAGGGAATAGGGAGTATTGATTTTTATTTAAATCGATCACTTATGGGTCATCGTTTGCGGCTAATTTGCAAATACTATAAGGAGAGTGATCTTAGGACTAGCTAAAGAATAACTTCTACTATTGTTTTGCTACATCCTGTATGGATGCCATAGCTGTCGAACTTTATACTAAAATACTCCGCATCCAACTGTTTTTACTACCGAACATTTGGATGCTACGAATGAATTAAGGTAAAAAGTTCGTCATCTGTAAAGAGCCCGCAAAAAAAATATAAGTAATTCTTTAGCGGCGCCTGGATAAAGAAAAGGAGAAAGATATGAGAGAAAGAAAAGAACGAATTGTGGATTTTATGAAGCAGGATGCGTATAAGCCTCTGCTTTTTAAGGAATTGGTCACAGTACTGGATGTACCTAAGGATGATGTTGAACTCTTCAAGCAGGTTATGGACGAACTGGAAGCGGAAGGAAAAATATTTAAAACTCATAGAGACCGGTATGCGGTTCCTGAGCGGATGAGCCTCGTAGTAGGGCGCGTACAGGGGAATGAACGCGGATTTGGGTTTGTAGTGCCGGATGATGAGAATCTGAAGGACATATTTATCTCTGCCGACAGCTTGAATGGAGCCATGCACAATGACAGGGTAGTAGCCAGGATCAACCGGGGCTCCGCAGAAGACCGGCGGGCAGAAGGAGAAGTGATCCGGATTATCTCCAGGGCCAACAATACCATTGTAGGAACTTTTGAAAGCAGTAAGTATTTCGGCTTTGTAGTACCCGATAACAAAAGGATTCCGGGAGACATCTTTATTCCCAAGGATGAGGTGAATGGCGCGAAGAACGGGTACAAGGTTGTAGCCGAGATTATAAAATGGCCGGAAAAGCGTAGAAATGCCGAAGGAAGAGTTATTGAAATCATCGGTGACCAGGATGAGGTGGGAACCGATATCGTATCCATTATCCGTGCACATAATTTCAGCGAAACTTTCCCGGAAGAGGTGCTGCATCAGGCAGAGTCCATCCCTGATACTGTCACGGAAGACATGATCAAGGGTAGAAGGGATTTGCGCGATCTGCGAATGGTAACCATTGACGGAGAAGATGCAAAAGACCTGGACGATGCTGTATCCGTCGAACGCCTGCCGGACGGAAATTACAGACTGGGAGTTCATATTGCCGATGTAACCCACTATGTAACCGAGCATTCCCCCCTGGATAAGGAAGCGCTGCATCGGGGAACCAGTGTATACCTGGTGGACAGGGTTCTGCCCATGCTGCCGAAAAAACTGTCCAATGGGATTTGCAGCTTGAATCCTCAGGTGGATCGGCTGGCCTTTACGGTGATGATGGACATCGACCCTGCTGGTAGGGTGTATAATCATGAAATCTTTGAAAGCGTCATTAAAACCAATGAAAGGATGACCTATACCAATGTGTACAAGATTCTGGTGGAAAACGACCAGGAACTGATGAAACGGTATGATTATCTGGTAGATGATTTCCGAACCATGGAGGAGCTGGCTCTGATTCTGAGGAATAAGAGGAGTACCCGGGGTGCTATTGACTTTGATTTCCAGGAAACAAAAGTAATTCTGGATGAGAAAGGCAAACCGGTTGAGATTCGGCCCTATGTCATTACCATTGCCAACAAGATCATTGAAGAGTTCATGCTGGTGTGCAATGAAACCGTGGCGGAACATTTCTATTGGGCGAACTCCCCGTTTGTGTACAGGGTGCATGAGGACCCGGATACAGATAAAATTGAGTCCTTGAATGAGTTTATTCATAACCTGGGATATCATATCAAGGGTATCAATAAAATTCATCCTAAAGCCCTCCAGGAGTTGCTCAATAAGGTGAAAGGATCACGGCATGAGCGCATTATCAGTACCGTTATGCTTCGGTCTCTGCAAAAGGCCAGATATTATCAGGAGAATCTGGGGCACTTTGGTCTGGCGGCAAAGTACTACAGCCATTTTACCTCTCCTATACGGAGATATCCGGACCTTATTATCCACCGGATCATGAAGGAGCAGTTGAAAGGGCGGATGGATGAGCGCCGAGAGGACCATCTGCATAGTGTACTGCCCGATATAGCAAAACAGTGTTCTGAAAGGGAACGGGCGTCGGAAGAGGCGGAAAGAGAGACAAAAGACCTGAAAAAGGTAGAGTTCATGAAACAGCATGAAGGAGAGACCTTTGAAGGAGTTATCTCCAGCGTGGCCTCCTTCGGAATGTTTGTGGAATTGGACAATACCATAGAAGGCCTTATCCGCATGAGCAGTCTGGAAGATGACTACTATGTATTTAACGAGAAACAATACTGTCTCGTAGGCGAAAGAACCCGGAAGATGTACCGCATCGGAGACCAAGTCAAAGTGTTGGTGGCAAGGGCGGACATTGGGGCCCGGCAGATCGATTTCCACCTGGTGGAAGGGGAACCGGGAGAAACGGCTGGGGAAGACAGTGGCATCTCACTGGAACAGCCTGTGCAGAAGAAGAAACGCCCGAGAAAAGGTGATCGTATCGACAAAGCTGTCAAGGCACATGTAAAGGGAAAGAAACCAAGGAAGAAAAAAGCGTAAGTCCCATTTGTCAACTCCTTCGCCCAGAGCCCTGGGCGAGGGGGAAAGCCGCTGCATGAGGGCTGAACTTATAATTAAAGGGAGAGTCAGAAACATGATCATCGTAAGCGCATGCCTTGCCGGTGTGAATTGCAAATACAACGGGGGTAATAGTTTGGATAAAGAGGTAGAAAGACTGGTGGCAGAGGGGAAGGCGGTTCTTGTCTGCCCGGAACAGCTGGGGGGCTGCAGAACACCCCGCTCGCCCATGGAAATTCAGGAGGGCACCGGAACGGAAGTTTTACTGGGTACCTGCAAAGTTAAAACAAAAGACGGAGAAGATGCTACCAAAGAATTTCTAAAGGGTGCCAGAGAAGTGCTGAACATTGCAAACATGACGGGATGCAAGCAGGCGGTACTCAAAGCCCGGAGCCCATCCTGCGGCTGTGGAGAAATTTATGACGGAACCTTCGCCGGCATATTGCGTAAAGGCAATGGAGTTACGGCGGAGCTGCTGTTGCAGAACGGGATTGAGGTCATGACGGAATTAGAGACGGAAAAACTAAAAACCCTGTAAAAATACAGGGTTTTGTGTCTTTGTTCAAAACTTCCTAACAAATTAAACGATGAAGTTTTTGATTTCTTCCAGGAAAGTATCGCAGCTATCTGCATGAACTTCAACCTTTATGGGCTTGCTCAGGTCCAAGCTGAATATACCCATAATGGATTTTGCATCAACTACATAACGACCGGATGTAAGATCAACATCAAAATCGTACTTATTAACAGCGTTTACAAAATCCTTTACATCATTAATTGATTTTAAAGCAATATTAAATGACTTCATAAAACAATCCTCCCTTTCAATTAATAAAATCGCTATATGGCTGGATTTTATTTCAATTTTATATTATCTTGTTTATCGCCCTAAGTCAATGACGATATTGTTAAAAAAAGTGTATTGTATTATAATAAAGTAGCTGGAATCAGCTTGTTGCATATATTTTACCACACGTTGTGCATATTAAACAAACTTTTGAACGAAAATATATTAAATAATTATAGGGATGAGAAATCAATGAAAAAAGCTGCATTTTACACCCTTGGATGCAAGGTGAATCAATATGAAACAGAGGCTCTCACAGGGATTTTTGAGAAGGATGGCTATGCCATTGTAGACTTTGAGGAAAAGGCGGATGTCTACGTCATAAATACCTGTACGGTAACCAACCTGAGCGACAGGAAGTCCAGGCAGATGATCCGCAGGGCAAAGAAGAACAATGAGGACTCCATTGTAGTCGTAGTAGGGTGTTATGCCCAGACGGCCCCGGAGGAAGTGAGCAAAATTCCGGGAGTCAGCCTCATTCTCGGCACCAAGGAACGAAGCAGGATTCTGGACTACATCCATGAAATCAAAGAGGGAAGAGAAGACCAGATCAATGCAGTGAATGATATTATGGGAACGCGGTATTTTGAACAATTGCAGGTTGAATCCTATAAAGAAAAGACACGTGCCTTTTTGAAAATTCAGGAAGGTTGCAGCCAGTTCTGCTCCTATTGCATTATACCTTATGCCCGGGGACCTATACGAAGCCGGCAGCCGGAAGAGGTGCTGGAGGAAGTGGGGAAACTGGCAGAGGCGGGATTTAAGGAGGTTGTCCTCACAGGAATTCACGTAGCTTCTTACGGGAAAGATATAAAGAATACCTCCTTAATCGATATCATACGCCGTGTACATGAAGTCGAAGGAATTGAAAGAATACGGCTGGGGTCCATTGAACCCACAACCATTACCGAGGAATTTGTAGCCGCAGCCAGGGGATTGGACAAACTGTGCCCACACTACCATATATCCTTGCAGAGTGGGTGCGATGCCACTTTGAAACGGATGAACAGAAGATACACGGCGGAGGAGTATAAGAAGGTGGTGGACCGCCTCCGGGAAAACTTAGGGGATGTTGCCATTACGACGGATGTGATGGTTGGATTTCCCGGAGAAACTGATGAGGAATTCGCAGAGACGCTGCGGTTTTTACAGGAAATCCAGTTATATCAGATGCACATATTCAAGTATTCGCCGAGAAAAGGGACTCCGGCGGCAACATATCCGGATCAGGTATCTTCGGAGAAGAAAGATGAAAGAAGCAATACATTAATTTCACTTTCATCCAGAAATACCCTTGATTTCAATCAGCAACATGTGGGTAAAATACTACTTGTACTGTTTGAACAGGATGTGAAGGAAAAACCCGGCTTCATCGAAGGCCTTACTACAAACTATATAAGAGTCCTTTGCGAAGGCTCTGCGGATATGAACGGAAAAATCCTGAAGGTACGAATTGAGAAGGCAGAAGAGGATTATGTAGTTGGAGTGCTGGTGTAAAACCTTCGAGCAGGGTTTGGGGGTGGGACCTTCTTACTATGGATAATAAAGTTATTTATGGTGGTTTATGTGTTGCATAATTTACCAGTTTGTATTAATATAATAGTAAAGAAGGACAACTTATTGGAACCAGGTAGGTTTGTATCAGGGTGGGAGAGTGATTCTAATGACAACAAGTGAAACAATGATGTTTAAGGTAGAAAAGGAAACGAAAGATGAGGCTGGTGAGATTCTAAAATCCGTATACCATGCCTTAAAGGAGAAAGGGTATAACCCTATAAACCAGATAGTCGGCTATTTCCTTTCGGGAGATCCTACCTACATAACCAATCACGGGAATGCTCGAAGCATAATAAGAAGGTTGGAACGTGATGAACTCCTGGAAGAGATACTAAAGGCCTATCTGGAGGAAAAAAAGTAAAAGTAGGTTAAAACCCCCGTATACTGCGGGGTTTTATTTTTATTATTTAACTTGACGCTGGGTCTATTGAAATAGATAACATGGATTATCCTTGTAATTTATTTCAAACGACGGGGGATTGAGAACTGTGAAATACGTTAAACTTGGACAAACAGACATTGAGGTTTCAAGGTTGTGCTTCGGAGGATTGGTCATTGGCCCCCTGCAGACAAATATGACAGTGGATGAGGGTGCCGAAGTCATTATAAGGGCTATGGAGATGGGGGTAAACTTCATTGACACGGCAGAACTTTACGGTACGTATCCCCACATACGGCAGGCTATGAAAAAATCCGGAAAAGAGCTTGTTATTGCAACCAAATCCTATGCCTATTCGGCAGAGGGGGCTGCGGAAAGCCTTGAAAAGGCCCGGAAGGAACTAGATGTGGATGTCATCGACATATTCCTCATGCACGAACAGGAGAGCAGACTGACCTTGCGAGGCCACAGAGAAGCTCTGGAATACTATCTGGAGGCAAAAGCAAAGGGAATCATTCGGGCCGTGGGTGTATCCACCCATAATATTGAAGTGGTGGAAGCCGCTGCAGAAATGCCGGAGATTGAAGTGATTCATCCTCTGGTGAATAAAAGTGGTATTGGCATCGGAGACGGGTCCATTACTTCCATGCTGGAGGCTGTAAAAAAGGCTTATGATGCCGGCAAGGGAATCTACAGCATGAAGCCTCTGGGAGGTGGAAACCTGCTGCATTCCTACCAGCAGTGCATGGATTTTGTTCTGGGAATTCCCTACATTCATTCCATTGCCATGGGTATGCAATCGCCGGAAGAGGTTATAATGAATGTAGGTGTAATAAATGGCGAGGAAGTTCCGGAAGAAATCCGGAATGCCTTACGCAAAAAAGACCGTAGGCTCCATATCGATTACTGGTGTGAAGGCTGCGGCAAATGTGTGGAGCGCTGCAAACAGGGAGCCCTTAAGGTAAAGGAGGGCAAGGCTGTGGTCGAACAGGGAAAATGCGCCTTGTGCGGCTACTGCGGGAGTGCCTGTCCCATGTTTGCCATTAAAATTTGTTAAGGCGCCGTAAAATAATTAGCTAGTCTCTTTTGCGGGCCCGACCCGGACAGCGAACTTTATACCGTAATTAAGCGTAGCATCCAAATGACAGGTAGTTGGGTCAGCTGGATGCGGAGTAAGTTCATATAAAGTTTGATGGCCATGGCACCCATGAAGGGTGTAGCAAAAGTATAGACCAGGTTATTATTTTACAAGTCCTAAGGCGCCAAAGAGAATGCAGTATCGGAGGAACATATGCGTGTATTGGGCATAGACTATGGTGATAGTCGAATTGGTATAGCGAAAAGCGATCCCTTTGGATGGACGGCGCAGGCTGTAGAAACCATAAAGTGGAGCGGGAGCCTGGAGAAACCGTTGGAGAGAATACAGCAACTTATTAAGGAATATACTATTGAGAGGGTCGTTATCGGATTCCCTCGGAATATGAATGGAACCGTCGGTCCTAGAGGAGAAAAAACACAGGAATTTATTGACCTTTTGGTTAAAAAAATACCGGATGTGGAAATAATAAAATGGGATGAAAGATTGACTACCGTTGCTGCTTCAAGAACCATGCATGAGCTGGGAGTGAAAACCTCCAAAAAGAAGGGGATTGTGGACCAAATTGCTGCTGTATATATACTGCAGGGGTATCTGGACAGCAAGGGAAACGCATGAAGTCTTTAATGGAATCAAAGGTTAACAACCTTTTAATTCGTAAGAGCTTTTCTTACTTTATAAAATTAACAGGAGGTAGAAGATCATGGAAGAAAGAGAAGAAGGCATTGTAGTGTTAATTGATGAAAATGGCGAAGAGGTTGAGTTCGAGCATCTTGATACCATAGAAATGAATGGAAGCGAGTATGTAATATTAATGCCGTTGGAAGGTGAAGAGGCGGACGAAAGCGACACGGATGAAGTAATCATTCTCAAAATCGACCATAGCGAGAATGGGGAAGATTCCTTTGTCACTGTGGAAGATGAAGATGAACTGAATGCAGTATTTGAAGAGTTTAAATTGAGAATGGAAGATCAGTTTGAATTTGAAGACGAAGAGGAGTAGTTTCCTTGTAGTTCGATATCAAAGAAATCCCTGCAATTTTTTATTGCAGGGATTTCTTTGATATCGAAGGAGGATAACCTTGTTCTTTGTATTTTGGTCTTGAAAATCTTGGGAAAACCTGATAAGGTTAATGGTATGTTAAGAAATTTGTGTGTATATAAGATTGTTTATGTAAGAAGGGGTAATGCAGTTGATGGATTTGAAAAAATATGATGATAAGGCGGAAAAACTGAAGGCTCTGGCACATCCGCAAAGATTATGTATCGTCAAGGGCTTGATTGAGAACCAGTGCAATGTTACAAAGATACAGGAATGTCTCGGAATTCCCCAATCTACGGTGTCCCAGCACCTGGCAAAGTTAAAATCGGCTGGAATTATCGATGGTAAGCGCAATGGGCTTGAGATATGCTATAGTGTGGTAGACCAGGAAGTAATTGAATTGGTAAGGCTGATGTTTAGGGAATCATAAGTGCCTTGTCTATAGGGGCCAGGCAAGCGGCTATTATCGTATAATTTCAATTTTTAATAAAAATGGAGAGAACCGTACGTATTACGCATACAGCCTCTCCATTTCTGCTTTCCTAAAACAACTTGCTTCTGAACCCGATTCCACTATATTTCTATATATTCTTCGAAATTTAGTTCTTTTTCCTTGCAGAACTTAATTATGGCTCCTACCAGCTTTTTGCCGCCACCGACTCCTGTCGTTATAAACCTGTGGAGATGAGAGGGGTCTATATTCAATTCCCTGGCAAACCGGTTGTAGTTTCCTTCACAATACGTGGCCATCAGCTCTGCAACTTTCTCTCTCTTCGCCTTCATTAGCATTCACATCCCTATTAGTATAGTAATATATATGGATTTCGTAATATATATTATATAATACAACTGAGTGTAAAGTATATCCATTTCCAAGAAAAATTATTTAAAAAAGTGAATAATGTAAAATACTTACGAGGTGAAGCCGGAATTGCTTGATTTGACTGGGTGTATGAATCGGGACAAAACCGAGGTAGTACTAAAAAATTCTCTAAAACAAGAATACTGAAAACATTGCCCGCATAGACATATCGTATAAAGATTAAAATGCGAGGTGGCCGGGGAATGCGTAAGGTATTATGCATTATTACAGCAAGTATTATGATAGTGACGATGCTGTCGGGATGTTCAGTGTTACAAAAACTTGGACTTAAGGGTGACGATGAACTTCAACCTGTAAGCAGCGTGGTTATGAACGAAGATGAAGCAATGAAACTCACCGACAAAATGCCCATCAGTCTGTACTTTGCTACAGAGGACAGTGCGAAACTAAAGCTGGAAGTAAGATACGTTGATATGAAGGAAGCAAAAAAGAGCGTTAACAACCTGGCAGGCCTGATTGTTAAAGAGCTTATTGCAGGTCCGAAGGATAGTGGGCTAAAAGCAACAATTCCTGAGGGAACCCAATTGTTGGGAAATGTAGCCATTGATGCAAAGGTTGCTACGGTAAATCTGTCAAAAGAGTTTGTAGATAAGCATCCAGGGGGAGAGGCGGCAGCAAGATTAACCATCTATTCCCTCGTTAACTCACTGACGGAGATCAATGAAATCGAAAAGGTTAAGTTCCTTGTAAACGGTAAGTCAACAGAGGATTTCAAAGGTGCATACAAACTTAGCAGTGCCTTCCCGAGAACGGTAGCGTTGATCACCAATGAGGTGGGAAATGCGGCAGCAGCTGCCAAAGTGAACGAAACTGCAAAGGGCAAGGCTACACCGACGCCTCAACCAAGTGGAAAGGCTGCACCGACGGCTCAACCGGCTGTAAAGGCTACACCGACGGCTCAGCCGGGAGAAAAGGCTGCACCGACGGCTCAACCGGGTGTAAAGGCTACACCGGTGCCTCAGCCGGGTGTAAAGGCCACACCGACACCGACAGTGGCGCCAAAGGCGACGACTGCACCTAAAGCTGCAGCAACACCCACGCCAAAGCCTTCAACAGGTAAAACCTCCAGCAACACACAGAGCCTGGAAGACGCTGAAGCAACCTATCTCGAAGTATTAGAGTAAAAAATAAGCCCTAAGGGGCTTTATTTTTTTGTATAAAATTATTTCTATTGGTATAAAAATGCAGAAGTCCTGTCGACATTTGTTAGATTGTATTATATAATATCAGTAGTATGTCCAAAATATAAAAGACGAGCAAGGAATACCGAATGATGAATAAAAATCGATAGCGACTCATCGTTACAGGGAACGTACTTTGTAGGATACTTACTAAGAGGATGGATTGAAATGCTGGAGTTCAAGAAGAACGAAAATGAGCAGATGCGGTTGGCAGGCCGGTTAAAATCTGCTTTGAAAAAACATTGGAAGATCATTATCTTGTTTATTGCTTTTGAAGCAGTGTTCACTGCTTTGACAGCTCCTTTCTTTATTTTCTTTGGCCCCTTCGAAAATCTCAAAAATGTTGCAGTAGGTTCCATTTACACAACATTCAGTCATCGATATATGGTAGATACCTTCCTGTCACAGCAGGCCATCGAGCGTATCATGGGCAAGGAGGGGTACTACGGACCTACCGCTGCCGCGCAGCCAACAGACCAGGTAGAGCCTGTGCAGGAGGTAGAAATTCCGACCATCCGAACCGATAAGCTTGATTTTGTACAAATCGATGGAAGCAATCTGAAGGGATATATGGTTATCATTCATGACCCCACCAAAGTCAAGGTCGGGTATTCTTCAAAAATTCCCCACGAGGGAGAAAGTACCAGTTCCATAGCAAAGAGAAACAAGGCGCTTGCGGCTATCAATGCAGGCGGATTCACCTATGATGAAGCTTGGACCAGTACGGGAGGCAAATTTGAAGGATATATCATTCATCAGGGGAAAATCATCGGCAATGCCAACGATGACAATGATGCAGTGGATGACGCTGTGGGTTTTACCGAGAAGGGGGAACTGGTCTTCGGAAAATATTCTGCCAATGAATTGCTGAAGAACGGAGTAAAAGAAGCCATAACCTTTTTTGGACCCCAATTGATTGTAAAGGGAAGGAAAGTTTTTTCCAGCGGGGAAACCGGAGGCTTTGGAATCAATCCACGTACTGCTATAGGGCAGAAGGCCACCGGTGAAGTTGTATTTATTGTTATCGATGGTAGAAACATCTTCGGGTCTTTGGGCGCAACGATGTATGACCTGCAGGAAATACTCTTTGACCAGGGAGTTGTCAACGCCATCGCTCTCGATGGTGGGTCCTCCAGCACCATGTTTTTTAACGGAAAAGTTGTAAATAAGCCTTCAAACCCCATGGGAGAAAGGGCAATTCCATCTGTTTTTATGATGATTCCTGAAAGTGGGGGTTCTAAATAAATGAAGAAAAAAGCGTTAGTCTTATATAGTTGGATACTTGTATCGGTTATGGCCCAGGTAGTTCTTTACCTGGCTATAGACAAGCTGTATCTGGGCAGCAGAAGCAACCTGGCAGAAACGGTAAAGGTGGTCAATGTTGATTCCATAGGGAAAAACGAAGGAGTTGAAGAAACACCGGAGACAAGTATTGCGCTGCCTGCCAATGTCGCAAACGTAAAAATATCCCCCGACGGCAGTTATATCTCCTACATCCTGGATAAGAAACTATACATTGTGGATGTAGTCTCTAAGGAAACGAAGAAAACCATTGATAATTATTTCGTAAGCGGCAATAACGCACAAAACAAGGTGGAAGCCAATATAACCTCTGTACAATGGATTCCAGGGAGAAATGCCCTCATGTACGGACTCACTTCCATTCCGGGGAATCCGGGCAAGGTACAGATGTTTACGTATGATGTGGAGACTGGAAACGAGCACGTGGGAGTAACCTTTACCGAGTACTATGTGCCCAGAGGGGGGGAACTCACGGATATTGTTATTTCACCACTGACTCAGGTGTATTATGCAAAAATCAAAGTCAATCAAACACAGGAAAGACTCTTTCGCGTGAATCTCATGGACGAAATGAGTCCGTCCATTACCCTGAATACCAATGCAGTAACCAAAATCGGTTATTACTCCGAGGATTTGCTCTATGATGACGGCAGCGGCAAACTCTTTGTAAAAAGTGCATTCAAAAATCCAACCCAGACACAGATCGGTTTTAATTTCGCATTGCTGAACGTGATCGGTGCCGATCAGGGAGGGAAGGATATAGTTTACCTGGGCCAGGTTAATGGGGAAAACAAAGTGGAGAAAATCTACTACGGAATTCATGGAACCGATGTGACGACCTGGCAGAGTATTGCAGTTGCGAAGCCCCTTCCCCGGGAAGAGATCCTTATAAAGCAAGGGGGAGCTACCTATGGCATAGACCGTGAAGGCGGAAATGTATATGACCTGCAAAGCGGAAGCATCGTTGCGGTAAAAGGAAAGTTTGTAGACGTTGTAAATGATCATATTGCTTATATGGATAACAATCAACTAAAATTCAAACCCATTAAAAAGCAGGAATGATAAAGGAAAAATTCAAAAAAGGTATTGTTATTTTTAAACATTGGTGGTATAATAATTTTTAGGTTTGACATGAAGTTCAAACCTTATTTATTCCTCAATAGCTCAGTTGGTAGAGCATGCGGCTGTTAACCGCAGGGTCGTAG
>ENA-OFCE01001043-OFCE01001043.1-metagenomes-genome-assembly--contig:-NODE-1043-length-15316-cov-21.182491_pt1 | contig 15316 bp, 16 predicted proteins | sample MGYA00153388_OFCE01 | MGnify analysis MGYA00153388
AAAGTCTCTTATGTTCTTTTACCACATAATGTTACTATTTTGGAGATGTCTATTGGGGAATTTAATGCAAATATCAGGTTAATGTGAATTCTTCGCGGTGTGGGGGCGGGTTTATCTAAATTGTTGGTAATCCTTAGATATTTTTGGTGAGGGGAGCCCCTACAAAATATGGTTTCGTAGGGGCTCCCCTCACCAACCATAATCGCCCCAAAAAAACAATCTCAAAAACCCGCCCCCACCCAACAAACAATCATCAGGAATTGACCGGAGATGATATCAGCGACATCCCAAAGAATCGCGAGTAGAAACCCCAGTTTGAGAATTAATTCCGCTTGCTTTTGTGCATAATTCTTTAACTTGTGCACCGTCCATGATTGCATCGGTAAAATCAGCGCCGGTAATATTAACTCCGTCAAAAGTAGAACGCAGCAAAATTGTTTCCGCTAAAATTGCATCGCTTAAATCCGCTTTAGTAAATTTAACTTGATCAATCATGGCATTAGTTAAATTTGCTCCGTGCAAATTTGCCTCAGTCATCACCGAAGCGCTCATAATTGCTCCCCGCAAATCGGCATTAGAAAAATTAGTTAAGTCCATATTAGCGTTAGAAAACTCAGCCGCCCGCAGCATTTGACCGGAAAAATCGCGTCTTGTCAGTTCGGCGTTGCTAAAGGACAGCGGGGGAGCGTAATATTTAGATTGAGCCTGCGCTGGCTGCGGGAGGATGAAGATAGTTAGGGCCAGTAGGAATGCAGCTAGTTGCCGGAGTTTCATAAATCTGATGTCCTCGCAAGGTGGGTTTTTGGTAGTGTATCCCGAACTTTGGTCGATCGACTAAACAGCTACAATCTTAATTAATAGTGATGGAGATGAAAAAAAATATGCTAAATTTTTTCTTAACTTGGATAGTAGCAGCGGTTTCGCTAGTGATTACAGCTAACATTGTACCAGGTATTCTGGTGGTTAACTTTCCGGCGGCGATGCTGGCGGCGGTGGTTATCGGATTGGTAAATGCGGTTGTCAGACCAATTATTACATTGCTGACGCTGCCTTTGAGTATTATTACTTTAGGTTTGTTTTTATTCGTTGTGAATGCAGTTTCGCTTTCCTTGGCTTCGTGGTTAGCGGGTGTGTTCAGTATCGGCTTTGCGGTTAACGGTTTTTGGCCTGCTTTGTTCGGTGCAATTGTGTTGTCGTTTGTTTCTGGGTTGATTGGTCGATTTGTGAATGCCGATACTTTGGCTAACTAAGATATTATCCCAGATAGTCGATCGCACAAACCGCAACGGCTACAGTTACCGCAGAACCGACTTTAACCCCTCCTTGTAAAAGGGGGGGATTTTTAGTACGAATTATTTGTTTGGGGACTAAGAGAGAATTTTTGATTAAACTTTCACCGCTAGCTGCACAAAGCGCTGCGGCTTCTGCTACACTTGGCGTCCCCACTTCTGTTGCGACAATATTTGAAGGATTTGGGACTTTTACAGAACTTAGAACCTCAGCCGAAAAAGTTTTTAACGGCCAATTCCGGCCTTGACAAAGCTCGACAATTCCGGTTTCATTAGATTTAGTGTCTATTGTCGCAATTCCGGCGATCGCACTTTCGGCTAAATGATAACTGCGACAGACATTTTGAATCGCAGTTTCGATTAATTCCCGCGATGTTCCACGTTCGCAACCTATTCCTATCCACAACACTCTCGGATGCCACTGAACCTTGGGAATTGAAGATGTTGGTGAGAATCTTCTTTGCGTGAAACTAATCCAAATTCTCGCTTTGATAGTTGAGAGATTTTCACCTCCCCAATACAATGAATGTTTTTCTGGCAGACTTTCTTGCCACAAAGTAGAACTAACTTCTTGAATTACTTCTACAGTTTCCCCTCTCTTCATCGCAGCCGCCACTCCTGCCCAGTCACCTTCGCCGCGCTGCCAACCGCAGGGGATTTCTAGCATATCTAAAGTAAATTCATCGCTCATGATTCAGTCATCTATTCTCTAGTTTCACTGATGCCGCAATCTTTAAAAAAATTAACACTCTGTTTCTTGAAAACTTTGGTATAATTATAGCACAAACTGCAAACAATCAAACATTTAAAATGGTAGAACTAAATCAGTTACTGTTAGAGCTTGAAAGAAACCTCAAATCGGAAAAACTGACCAAAAAATGGCAAGAGCGCCGGGAAAGTTGGGTTAGCGATGTGGCAGCATCAGTTAACCTGACATATCTAGCAGAATTGCTAGTTGAATTGGAATCTAACTTGCAGGGTGAATCGGTGGATATTCAGTGGAAAGGGCGCCGGGGAAGTTGGATAAAAGAATGTCTGGGAGCATCGATTGTTCAAGAACTATCAAGTTTATTGCTGGAACTAGAAACAAATACAAATTCGGAAGCTATGGCCGATGAATGGCAGCAAAATCGCGACAATTGGGTAAAGCAAATGCACGAGTACAAAGAGTAATAATTCCCTCAATCAAAATCAATTTTCATGGTGAATGATGTCCCTCCAGTGCGGTTGATTGTCTCGCTTCCCTCAATTACTTTAAAACCCGATCGCTCGTACAAATTCAGGGCCCGATTGGAGCTTCTGACACTCAGGGATAGCGATCGGTAAGATGCTTTCGCTTCGGACAACAAACGAGCCAGCAACTGCGTCCCTACACCCTGATTTGTATATTCTGGAAGAACCGCGATCGCCAATTCTGGGATAGTACCGTCAATCCAGCCAAACCCCCTGTCATCCCCTGGAAACAAACGCAGCCATGCCGCTCCTACAGGCTGACTGCCGTTCAATTCCGCGACAAAACCCCGATCGTTTGCACGTCCCCAATTCTTGACATATTTCGCAATTAGAGGATGATTCACAACAGCTTGCACCGTTGATTCGCCTTCTTCTGCGATGTGCGCCGCTTCATAGAGCATTTGCCACAAAAAAGGCTCGTCTTCCGGCGTTAGCGGCCGAATAGAATAGTCTAAAACTTTGCCCATAAAAACTTGTGCCTGTTTGCCTAATTATTCATCTTTAACTAAAACCCCATTCAGAAAAATATCGGCTAATCCTTCGGCCATTTCCTGCATTTGTTGTGGAGAAGCATTCGGCTCCATAATCGTATTTTGACTGAAACCAGCGACGGCAAACATTCCCAAAAATACCTGAGCGACAATCTTCGGATTCATCTTCCGATAAACTCCTTTTTCCATCGCCGTTTCAAAAAAAGCCTCCGCCACATCACTCATTTTTCCGATGACTTCCAACTGAATTCGATCGCGCAAATCAGGGTGGAATTGGGCCTCCAAAAAACACACCCGCATCATATCGCTATTCTCCCGGATATTCAGCATCCGTCGCCGCATCACCTGAGCCACTGCTTTGTAACTGCCCATTTCGCTCAATTCTGTCAGCAAATCTGTCAGTATTTCCACCCATCCTTCCGTCGCCACCTCAACCAAAATCGCTTTTTTATTATCAAAATGCCGAAATAACGTACCCTCCGCCACCCCTGCGGCTGCTGCTAAATCACGAGTTGTGGTGGCATCATATCCGCTGCGGGCAAACAACCGCTGAGCAGCTTGCAAAATCCGCTTCTTAGTGTTTGTTTCAGAAGGAGGAGACTGATTAAAAATTCGCATGGCTTTGCAATCGGTAATTGGCGACTTGGAACTGTGGATTCGGGACGGGCGGGCTAAATAATGTTAAGTTTTAAGTTGTGCGTGGCTTTAATCCCAAACTTAAAACTTCTCGCCGGGCTCCAGACCCTTTTTGAGATTGGCTGTATTAGCCTAACATCTGCGGCGCAACAGATCGCTTATGCCTCGAAAAATCTTTATCCTTAGAAAAGAATCCTTGGCATTCAGCAGAAACATTTTTTTTGTTTGACAATCCAAAATCCAAAATCTAAAATCTAAAATCGAATGACCCCGCAGTTCCAAAAAACCAGATCGCCCGTTAGCGAAGCCCTCAAAGAGGATCGCCAAACTCGATTCATCGCCTCCCTGCTCGCCGCTGTACTGCTGTGGTGGGGAATTTCCCCCGAAATCGCCTTCGCCCGCCCAAACCCCGCTAGCGGCTCCCAAGCAGTGTCTGTTCAACCATCGCTCGATCGAGTAATTAAGCAAGTCACCGAATTCAAGCTCGACAACGGCATGACATTCGTGGTACTAGAAAGACCAAGATCGCCCGTAGCATCGTTTCTGATTCATGCTGACGTGGGAGGCGCAAACGAACCCGACGGTCAAACCGGAGTCGCGCACTACCTCGAACATTTAGCCTTCAAAGGCACGCCAAAAATCGGCACTACCGACTACAAAGCCGAACAGCCGCTGCTAGAAAAACAAGACCAACTCTTCGAGCAAATACAAGCAGCCAAAGCCAGCGGCAAAACTGAAGAAGTTGCCAAATTAAAAGCAGAATTTGACAAAGTTGAAGCCGAATCTTCGCAATTTGTCAAGCGCAATGAATTCGGAAAAATAGTCGAACAAGCAGGCGGAGTCGGATTGAATGCTGCAACTTCTACCGACGCCACCATGTATTTTTACAGCCTCCCAGCCAACAAATTAGAACTGTGGATGTCGATGGAATCGGAGCGATTTCTCGAACCAGTATTTCGGGAATTTTACAAAGAAAAACAGGTGATTTTAGAAGAGCGGAGGCTGCGAACCGAGAATTCGGCGATCGGTCAAATGGTCGAAGTTTTTGCCGAAAAAGCTTTCTCAGTCCATCCCTACCGCCGCCCCGTAATTGGCTACACGGAAGATATTAAGAACCTCACCCGCAGCAATGTACAGAAGTTTTTTGATACTCACTACGTCCCCAGCAAGCTAACTGTCGCGGTGGTAGGAGATGTGAAAGCTGCGGAGGTGAAGCGACTCGCTCAAATTTATTTCGGCCGCTACAAAGCGAAACCAGCGCCTCCTGAATTGCAAATTGTGGAGCCGCCACAAACGCAAACTAAGGAAGTTACGCTGAAATTAAAAACTCAACCTTGGTATTTGGAAGGATATCACAGGCCGGCGATGAATCATCCCGACAATGCGGTTTATGAAATCATTGGTTCTTTGCTCAGTAGCGGCCGCACTTCTCGGCTTTACAAATCTTTGGTAGAACAGCAGCAATTGGCGCTGGCTGCTCAAGGTTTCAGTGGTTATCCGGGGGAAAAGTATCCTAATTTGATGTTGTTTTACGCTCAAACTGCTCCAGGGCGCACGGTTGATGAAGTAGCTGTCGCTTTGAGCAAGGAAATAGAGAGATTGAAAACTGAGCCGGTTTCTGCTGTGGAACTGGAGCGGGTGAAAACTCAGGCGAGAGCTGGTTTATTGCGATCGCTCAATTCTAATATGGGCATGGCATTTTCGCTGCTGGACTATCAAGTGAAAACTGGTTCGTGGCAAAATTTGTTTAAGCAATTGGATGCGATCGCGGCTGTTGCTCCTGCTGACATTCAACGTGTTTCTCAGGCAACTTTCCGCCCGGAAAATCGCACGATTGGTAAGCTTTTGCCACTTTAAGGAAGTCAGGAAAGCAGTTGGCAGTTGTCATCTCGTTTCCGGTTGCATCGGAATGACAAGCGAGGACACGGCAGTGCCGTGTCCCTACCCCGATTAATTGTAGGGCCACGGCAGTGCCGTGTCCTGACTTTGGGTAATATTAATTCCGATGCAACCGGAATAGATATCAGTTATCAGTTATCAGTTAACCGTCAACATTTGTCAGAATGTATAACTTAGGAGAAAGAATGAAAAGGACTAAATTGAAACTGAAAAAGGTAAAGTTATTTCTGCTATCCCTTTGCTTTTTCACTGTTTCATTAGGCACGTTTAATTTGTTACCTTCCTTCGCGGCTGCACCCAAACACTACGACGAATTAACATTCCCCGCGCTGTCCGAAATTAAACTGCCTAAATACACTCGCTTCGAACTCAAAAATGGCATCCGGGTGTATCTGATGGAAGACCGGGAACTGCCGTTAGTCGGGGGGACGGCGCTATTTCGTACGGGCGATCGTTTTGAACCGGGAGATAAAATCGGACTGGGAGGTTTGACGGGAGAAGTGATGCGAACTGGTGGCACGAGTCGGCATACGGCTGATGAACTAAATCAGTTGCTAGAACAGCGAGCAGCTTCGGTAGAAACGGGGATTGATGTTGCTTCTGGCAACGCTAATTTTAGTGCTTTAGCTGAAGATTTGGAACCCGTATTTGACTTGTTTTCGGAAGTGATTCAGGAGCCAATCTTTGCTAAAGAAAAGTTGGATTTAGCCAAGAATCAAACTCAAGGTGCGATCGCCCGTCGCAATGATAATCCCGGCGATATTACCAGTCGCGAGTTTGAAAAGCTGATTTATGGCGATCGCAGCCCCTACGCGCGCACGGTAGAATACAAAACTCTGGCGAATATTTCCCGCGACGATTTGGTGGGTTTTTACCAGAAATATTTCCACCCCAAGAATATGATTTTGGGTATTTCTGGCGACTTTGATACTGCTAAAATGCGATCGCTCGTCGAGCAAAAATTCGGCAACTGGCAACCGACTCAGAATGCAGAAGTGCCACCATTACCAACCGTATCCGCAGCCAATCAAGGCGGCCTATTTTTGGTAAACCAGCCGCAATTAAGTCAAAGTTACGTGCAGATGGGGCATTTGGGCGGAATGCTGAACAGTCCAGATTACGGTGCTTTGGACGTAATGAATGGAGTTTTGAACGGTTTCGGCGGGCGTTTGTTCAATAATGTACGATCGCGCCAAGGTTTAGCCTACACAGTATACGCTGCTTGGAGTCCGAGATTTGACTATCCGGGTCTGTTTGTCGCAGGAGGCCAAACGCGATCGGAGGCGACAGTACCGTTTATCAAGGCAATTCGGGCTGAGATTGATCGTATCCGCACCGAACCAATTACCGCCGAAGAATTAGCTTTTGCTAAAGATTCCACCCTAAATTCTTTCATCTTCAAATTTGAAAATCCCAGTCAAACATTGTCGCGACTAATGCGCTACGAATACTACGGTTATCCCGAAGACTTCATTTTCCGCTACCGCCGCAGCATCGAAGCAGCAACAATTGCTGACGTACAGCGCGTCGCTAATACTTACTTGAAACCGGAGAATCTGGTGACATTAGTAGTCGGAAATACTGCCGGGATTCAACCGCCGTTATCGAGTTTGGGAACTTCGGTAAAAGTCCAATCAGTCGATATCACAATTCCCTCGGCAACTTAATTTATTTACTCGTTTACTCGTTTACTCGTTTATCTGCGTTACCAGGCTCTGCCTAGTAACGCAGATAAGCGAGGCTCTGCCTCTCTTCATTTTCCGAAGTATTTTGTAGGGTGTGTCGCTGCTGAGACTTCGCTCGAATTTGCGGATTTGCAACGGCGACGCACCTGAATATTGTGTGGTGCGTCGCTGTGAGATTGTCGATCAAATTTGTGGATTTTTGATAGCGACGCACCCTACGGCTACCGCAAAATACAACCCGGAGAAACGAGGTTAGTTTCGGAGTGGTCGGGAAGTCGGATGGCAGTAAGCTTGTTGAATCCTTGCGATTGACGCTCCATGTATTGTTTCTCAATTCCCCAGCCGCTTATCCATCACCTGAACAAGAACCATACAGTAATTCAGTAATCTACACATCACAAGTAAGGTAAACCGTACACCCTACTTTTTTATAGTCAATATAATTTATGAGTTAGCTTATTCAGCACAAAAGAAAAGAAAAAAATGCAAAATTTTGAACATCAAGTTGGTGAATTAGTCGTCACTCAGCGTAAAATCGATGGCTATATTAGTGCGAATAAATTAACAAAAGCATACCAGAAGCAAACAGGTAAATATCGAAACCCTAACCAGTGGTTTGAGAAGGATAGAATTAATGAATTTTTAGAGCTTTTATCTTCTAAAACAGGACTGGAAATTTATGAACTCGTGCAAAAAGGAGAGGGTAAAAACAGCGAAATCTGGATTCATCCTAAGCTTGCTGTTTCCTTTGCCACGTGGCTATCTCCCGAATTTGAAATGATGGTGTCTGAATGGGTAGAACAATGGCTTTTTGCAGGTCAAGCGCCGGCAACTCAAGAGCCTGTTGCTTTACATCCTTATCAGCGTGTTTGGTACGAACGCTTAAGGCTGTTTGAGCAAAATACAACGCTACCTCCAGGTAAATGGTGTATTTTTGAGGAAATCGGTAAATTAATGAGGAAATTAGAAGCGAAAAATATACTCTTACATGATAGATCAACTATTGATATTTCAGTAGGGAGAGCCTGGTGTTTCTGGTTGAGAGAAAACCAATTTGACACCGAATTCGAGCAATATACCCACCATTATCCCGATCGAAGGGGTGAACAATTAGCTAATGTTTATCCTTATGATTTACTGGGAAAATTTCATCAATGGCTAGAAGACACTTACATACCTGAAAAATTTCCTGAATATGTCAGAAAATTTGTAAATCCAGAAGAGTGCAAGTTAATTTCAGAAGCTCTTGGCTGTGAAATTAAACCAGTCAACAAAAGGCTGACAAGCAATAATGATTCTAGGAAGAATGAGTGAACGATAAGGAGCTTTGCTCAGACATGATGCTGCTGCAATAGAGTTAACCGTTACATTAAGTATGCCAAACTCTCAAGCGTCGGGTCGAGTATACACGCCTGCATGAAGATAGAGGGACAGGGGCAAGCCAAAATCCTGACCCAAGAGGAAATCGAACTGTTATTTTACTCGTTACCAGGCCAGAGCCTGGTAACGCAGATCCGGAGGCTCTGCCTCCATTTTCCGAAGCGAGGCAGTGAGATTGTGGATCTTCTTTATGAATTTTTGATGGCGACGCACCCTACGGCGAACTGTATTTTGTAGGGTGCGTCGCTGCTAAAACTTCGATATTCTTTGTGAATTTGCGATGGCGACGCACCTGACTATTGTGTAGTGCCTCGCTGTGAGATTGTTGCTCTTTATTTGTAAATTTTCGATGCCGACTCACCCTACGGCTAACTGACAAACATCCCGCCCTTTCACGTCAGCCGATCGGGATCGACACCCAACTCCCGCAACTTTGCCGCCAATACCTCCGCCCGTAGCCGTTCCTGTTCTGTCCGCAGCCGTTCCTGTTGAGCCTGTTCCGAACTCCACAGCAGCAAATTTCCAGCCTCATCCCACCAGCGCAGCCAGTTGATAGTTTGCCCCAGTCGTTCCCCCGACCAAATCCCCAGCCACAAATCTAACTCTGGAATCCGCACCCGTCCCTGTGCATCAGCAGTCTGGGTTACATAGCTCCCATGTTGCAGATACCGCACTTCCAACTTGGGATCGTAGGGGTCGTAGGTAACATAGGTGGGCACTTGCAAAATCTGCTCGTAGAAGTAGAGCTTGCCGTAGGGAGGAGTCGATCGCGCCGAGAGTTCGCCGTAGTCTTCGTTAGACAAAAACTCCATCACCACCGATACCGACGCACCCTCCAGATTAGGCGTGTAGCTGCGGCGAATGGTATTCTCTGCGACTCGATGCACTTGCGGCACGTAAAACCAATCCGGTGCTTTGACTACAGTCTGCTTATTGACTGTCGCTACCAGTCCAAAATTGGAACCGATTAGGGCGATCGGTCTAATGCGTCCAGCGGCTCCCAGAGCATCGGTCAGAGCAGCCGCAAGGGGTGGTTGTTGAATATTTTCCACGGGATCGTCCGGTAATACAAAGTCCGCTGGTAAGGCTTCCCAGGTGACAGTTGGTGTTTTGCAACTTGATGGGACTTGAAGAACCATTAGTTTATACCATTTGAGATTTTATATTTTAGATTACTCGTTACCAGGCTGGAGCCTGGTAACGCCGATCGGGAGGCTCTGCCTCCATTTTACCAAGCGAGGCAGAGCCTCTGGATATAGTTTCCCAGGCTGGAGCCTGGGAACCAGTTAAGAGGTTCGTAGTGAGGACTTTAGTCCTTCATGAATGCGGACTAAAGTCCTCACTACGAACCTCAGCTAAAAATCAATGCTCAAAGGAGCTCTCGGAAACGGAATCACATCGCGAATATTGCCCATTCCCGTCATAAACTGCACCAGCCTTTCAAACCCTAAACCAAAGCCAGCGTGAGGCACAGTACCGTAGCGGCGCAAATCCAAATACCACCACAATTCCTCCTTATTCATCCCCTGAGCTTCCATGCGTTTCTCCAACACATCCAGCCGTTCTTCCCGTTGAGAACCGCCGATGATTTCCCCAAGCTTAGGAGCTAAGATATCCATTGCTCGAACGGTTTTTTCGTCGTCATTTAACCGCATATAAAATGCTTTAATTCCGACGGGATAATCGCTGACAATCGTCGGTTTTTTAAACAAATCCTCAGCCAAATAGCGCTCGTGCTCCGACTGCAAATCCAAACCCCAACTTACCGGAAAATCAAACTTTTTGTCTGCTTTTTCCAAAAGTGCGATCGCCTCCGTGTAGGTAATTCGCTCAAATTGGTTGTTAATGATATTTTCCGCAGTCGCCAAAACTGTCTTGTCAATGCGTTCGTTAAAAAACTCCATATCTTCCGGGCAATGCTCCAAAACGTACTTAAAGATGTACTTTAAAAAAGCCTCAGCCAAATCCATATTTGCCAGCAAATCGCAGAAAGCCATCTCCGGTTCAATCATCCAAAACTCAGCCAAATGACGCGAAGTATTAGAATTTTCCGCTCGGAAAGTCGGCCCAAAAGTGTAAACATTACCGAAAGCCATCGCCATGATTTCCGCTTCCAACTGGCCGCTAACTGTTAGATAAGCGCGCTTCCCAAAAAAGTCTTTAGTATAATCAACTTCTTGGGAATCAGTACGCGGGATATTTTTTAAATCAAAGTTAGTAACAGCGAACATTTCCCCCGCACCTTCGCAGTCGCTAGCAGCAATAATCGGAGTATGAACCCACAAAAAGCCGCGTTCTTGAAAAAATTGGTGTATGGCTGCTGAACAAGCATTGCGAACTCGAAAAACAGCACCGTGGGTGTTGGTGCGCGGCCGCAAATGTGCGATCGTTCGCAAGAATTCCAAGGAATGCCGCTTCTTTTGCAACGGATAAGTTTGCGGATCTGCATCTCCGTAAACTTGAACTTGTGAAGCTTTTAACTCAATTCGTTGTCCCTTCGCGGGAGATGCTACCAACACTCCTGAAACTTCGACAGATGCGCCTGTATTTAATTGTTTTAGTACATTTTCAAAGTCTGGCAAATCAGCATTGATGACTACTTGTAAATTAGCCATCGCCGAACCGTCGTTGACTTCCACAAAAGCAAACTCTTTTAATTCGCGCTTAGTACGAACCCAGCCTTGAATAGTTACAGTTTCATCCGGTTCACCAGCCCGCAAAATTGCTGCAATTCGTTGATTTGTCATTTTTTCTAATCCTTTTTATCAAAATAATAGGGGGCGGGTTTACGAGATAATTAGTTTCAGGCGATTATGGTTGGTAAAACCCGCCCCTACAAATCTTAACTTCCAATTTTAACCGACATAGGATTTTAAAATCCAACCGAGCAAAATACCGAGTCCCCCAAAGCGAACCGCTTGCCAAAAAGGTTGTTTGATGCTACCCCAAGAAAACAGACTGCTTTCGAGATTCAACTCGATCGTTTCCAATTCTTGCTCAATTTCCCGCAATTCTTGCTTAAGTTGGGCTGTGGGATTTTGGCGCACAGATTCGCGGGTATCTTCCCGCCGATTGCCGAGTTCGGCTTGGCGCAGGCGATCGACCTGAATTTGAGTGTACCGTTCTTTGACTGTCGCGAGCGATCGCTCCACAGTTTCCAGCGCTACAACAAACTCACTTTCATCTCTTGGTGTCTCTGGATTTAATTCTGACGGCTGTTGAGGCATTTCGATCGGCAAACCTGACAATAATTCAAAAAACCAATTTACAATTTAGTTGTTATTATGTTCCGTATATTTTTTAAATTAAGGAACTGTCGGCAAATCGCTATAATTACCAATTATGCTTGAAACTACACAAACAACTCAAACTGTCAACCTCAATGACCTTAGCACAGTAGAACTAGCCCAAGCTCTAGCTGCTCGTCTCGCGATCGCCGAAAAAGATTGGCATCGCCTCAAAGCCAACCGTTCCGCCCGGGCCTGCGAGCAAGCTGCGGCCGCTTTGGTCTTTTTGCTCAAAAAACAGCCAGAGGAAGCTCTCCCGCGATTGAATCAAGCCGCAGGATGGCTAGATCGATCGATCTCTGCTCCTCCCTGTCCTACCCACGGCAAATAATTTTGATTTTTCAGCTAAAGATTTGATTCGTCGCTAAAAACTTAAACCATCGCGCTGCAATTTGGCAGCGCGATGGTGAGTAAAAAAAAGTTTAGATATTTTTGACTCAAAACTGACATTTGGTAGTATTATCAACTATCAATACACAGAGCTTACAAATCATCGTTGCCCGATCGCGAACCGGGAAATGAAAAATTCGAGTATGTGTCTGAGGTTGACAATAGGACCAAATAGTAGTTTTAGCGTAAGCGAGGTAGTCGGTAGCGACTCGGAATTTCTTTGCACAGTCGTAACTCTGTACCTTGGGAATTCCACTCTACCCGATCGAATATTTGGTAAAGAATAAATAGCCCTCTACCACATTCTTGTTCAACATGGGGGAGTACAGAGTGATTTGCAACGTGATTCGCAACATCACTATTGCAATTATCGGTATAAGAGTCGCAACTGCCAGGGGCATCAAAGCCAGAACCTTCATCCGATATCACCCACCAATATTCGTTTTGGACGATCGAAAAGCGGACTCCAACAGTTTTACTGGGGTCTAACTTGTTTCCATGCTTAGCAGCATTTACCAAAGCTTCTTGAAGCCCCAACCGTAATTCTGCTTGCCAGCGATCGGGTATCTCTGCTAGGAGCAGATCCAAAACAGGACAAAGGTATAGAGTAGAAGCGAAGCTAATCGTAATCCAATTGCGTCCGACCGGACGGGTTGAAATAGCAATCACTCAGAAAACTCCCTAACTTTCAGGTGGATAAACTTCACACCCTGCATAGTTGGCTCCCTAGTATTCAAAATGCTAATTAATTGAGCACCGCAGCTCTACTTCTATCTTAGAGTATTAAAGCAGTTAAGAAAAGTCAGCAACGTCACAAAATATTCTGCGATTCTCAGAAACCGCTGCCAACAACAATCAGTAATTTTACGGATAAGTTTCATCTACTGCCCGATTTTTGATGCCCGTTTTTCCTCATACCCAACGCTGAGCATCTGCATCCCCAAACCATCAACAATTCTCCGACAAATCGATCCCCACCTTTAAAAGCTCGGAAATATGTCTAAAAAAGTCGATCCCTTGATTCCTTGTCAATCGAGATCGGCCCTCGCCAGCCAAGCTTTGCGCCGATCGCCCCAGAGTCCGCTTTTGCAGCCAAACAGCCAAATCATCATACCTACGTATGTTGCCGCCAAGATCCGATATGTGTGCAAAATGCCCGGGACAAACTGCTGCGACTCTCACCAAACTCAATATTTATTACAAAACTTATTGCGCCTGAGCGTGGATCTGGCGATCGCCCGACTCGCCAAAATTGATAAATCCTGTGCTGGCAAAACCACGGCGCGTTTGCCAAACTTTATAAATCTGAACGTCGCGATACAATAGTTAAAGTAAATAATTATTTCTTTACATCATGCAAACAACCCTAGCCATCACCGCAGCCCCCATTCCCGGCACTTACTGGCAGTGGCGGGGCCATTCAGTGTACTACGTTCGATCCTCTTCGAGGGCTCCGCTAACCGGCGATCGGCATCCAGAACAGCCTCCCCTGCTGTTAATTCACGGTTTTGGAGCATCCACAGACCACTGGCGCAAAAATATCAGCGGGCTGAGCAAAGACTTTGAAGTGTGGGCGATCGACCTAATCGGATTCGGGCGATCGGCAAAACCCGAAATTCAGTACAGCGGCGAGCTCTGGCGGGACCAACTCCACGACTTCATCACCGAAGTCATCGGCCGGCCCGCCGTGCTAGCCGGCAACTCCCTCGGAGGTTACTCCGCCTTGTGCGTAGCCGCCCAGCGCCCCGAATCCGCCGCCGGACTGATCTTAATCAACAGCGCCGGGCCCTTCACCGAAACCCAGCCCGCACCCGAAGCGCCGCCCTTGCAAAAAGCCATATCTGCGGTAGCTAAAACCTTATTTCAGCAAGATTGGGCAAGTTTTCTGCTGTTCCAGTATGTGCGCCAGCGATCGACCATTCGCAAAACCCTAGAAAAAGTATATCTCGACCAAAGCGCCGTCACAGACCAATTAGTAGAAGAAATTTACCAACCCTCCTGCGATCGCGGTGCACCCAAAGTATTCGCCTCCGTATTCAGAACACCCCAAGGCGAAAAAATCGACGTATTACTAAGTCAATTAACCTGTGGGTTGCTAATGCTGTGGGGAACAGGCGATCCGTGGATGAATTCCACAGACAGAAGCGCCAAATTTCGCAAACACTATCCGCAGTTGACCGAACACTTTATCACAGCCGGTCACTGTCCCCACGACGAAGTACCAGAACAGATAAACGAACTAATTCGCGCATGGATAATTGACTAGGGCATCGGGCATCGGGCATCGGTTGTTGGTTATTAGTTATTGTTTATAGCAATCCTAAATGATTTTAATAAATTTGTAGGGGTAGTGCCCCCGTGCCTACCCTATCTATCGGGCAACCACGGGGGGTTTGCCCCTACAAGAATTATGCAAATGATTTAGGATTGCTATATTAGTTATTGGTTATGGGAACGAATAACTAACTAATAAGATCAATTCCGGTGTAACCGGAATGACAAGCGAGGACACGGCAGTGCCGTTTCCCTACCCGATTAATTGTAGGGACACGGCAGTGCCATGTCCTGATTGTGGGTAATATTAATTCCGATGCTACCGGATTTGATATTGCTTCTTGCTTCTTCCTTTTGTCAAAAAACTCGTCAAATCAAAAAAACCAGGCGACATGATTATCTCGCCTGATTTCATATAACAAAAACTGCCATTTGTCAATAGCAAATAGCTATTTCTTTTTCCGTTTAGCCTCATCTAACCGTCTGCGATCGCCCCACTCAAGCGCCGTCAAATAAGCAACCCCGCCAGTCACGCCGACCAGCAGTACAAAAGCCACTAAAACAAGAACATTAGCAATAGAAGATCCCATAACGCCTCCGAAAAAATTAATATTTGACAATCGGTTATTAGATATTAGTTATTGGTTATTGGTTATAAAAGATAACAATTAACGAGTAATAACTAACAACTAACTACTAGACCTCTTGCAAAAGTCTTTTTCATCAATTTATAGGGCAGGCGAGACGCCTAC
>ENA-OFCE01001045-OFCE01001045.1-metagenomes-genome-assembly--contig:-NODE-1045-length-15297-cov-4.400079_pt1 | contig 15297 bp, 16 predicted proteins | sample MGYA00153388_OFCE01 | MGnify analysis MGYA00153388
GTTCAAAAGCTGACGCGGCTTCAGCGGATGTTCTGACGCGCATGACTGATGCACTCCAGCATCGCGGGCCAGATGGTGCAGGCTATCACATTGACGCTGCCTCCGGCGTGCATCTTGGGCATCGCCGCCTTGCCATTCTCGACATCGAGGGCGGCATCCAGCCGATGTTCAACGAGGATGGGCAAATCGCCATTGTGTTCAATGGCGAGATCTACAATTACATCGAGCTGCGCGAGGAGCTGCGCGTCGAGGCCAGCGTCGGGGACCGGCTCGGTGGCGACGTGCTGCGCCAGTTCCATCGTCAGGCTGGCGACGTCGGCACACTGGCGAGCCGCCTGCCGCACCATCAGCCGGGCCATCGGCTCGACGCCGGTCTCCAGCGCGCGCTCGATGCTGCTTAGCGTTAGTGGGTCCCACCCGGTCGGCTGCAGCCGGTGGCCGTCGCGCCGGTGTCGGGCGAAGCGGTGGCTGGCGGGTTGGTAGGCGCCGCTGCCCGTGCCGGCCGCCGACGACGACAGCGGCGTACCCTGCCAGGCCGGCCGATGCGCGGTACCCAGCGAACCCAGCGAGTCGACGCCCCGAGCCGTGGCGGGGCGCGCAGGCGTGACGATCACGGTGGCGTCGTCGCCCAGTGCCGTGTCGGCGTGCAACGGCAGCGCCTTCGGTCGTGCCGCCCTGGCCAGCATCGATCTTCAGCCGGCCCTGCAGCAGGTACAGGCGCGGCGCGCTCTGGCGGCGCTCAACACGCGATCGCCGGCCAGCCGCGGCGCCAGCCAGACGCGCGTGTCCGGTCTGAAGCGGGCACTGCTGCCGTCGTTGAACTCGACGCGCATGAAGCGGGCCTGCGGGCCGAGCTCGAGGATGTCGTCGGTGCCGACCCGCACGCCCTCGGCCCGTGCCAGCCAGCCGTTGTCGCGCAGCAGTGCGAGGACTGCCGTCGGCGCAGCGGGCCGCTTCATCGCCGGCCTGGCCAGACTGACACGCTCAGCGCCGGCCGGCCGGCGTGCTCTCGAGGACGCGTTCGATGCGTCGCTGCGCGGCAGCCGCAGCCGCCACCTCACCGGCCGCCTCGGCCTGCAACCGCTGCACCTGCAGCCAGGCCAGCAGCGGCCGGCGCCAGCCGTTCGCCGCGGCCGTATCGACCGCCAACGCGACAACCGTCGGGTCGGCCCGGCCGGCTTGCAACATCACGCCGGCAGCGACCAGCCGCGACCACGCCTCGGGCTGGCGCGCCAGCGTCTCGGCCGTTGCCGCGCCGGTGGCGACCTCGCGCTGGGCCAGCGGCAGCAACGCCGCTTCCTGCGGCGATGCGGTGCCGGCAAGGTGATTGGCATAGGCGCGCTCGGCCGCGCCGGCGTCCTGCGCCAAGGGCAGAAAGGCGCTGCAGGGTTCGAACTCCAGGCTGGCCACGCGGGCCGCGCAGCGCATCAGTTCAACGCGGGCCAGCAGGTCGGCGCGCCCGGTACGGGCCACCTCGGAGCGCGCGCGCGCATGTTCCTGCGCTTCGACGCGGCTGTCGCCGGCCAGGTAGGCCTGCACGGCGCGATCCATCGCCGAGCGGGCGTTGATCTGCCAGTCGGGCGCGGGCGGCTTGCCGGCGCAACCGGCCAGCAGCAGTGCCGCGGCCGACACCAACACCAGGGCCGCACCGCGATGGCCGACCCACCCGCGCAACGCGCCAGCTTCGCGTGGCCAGCGCAGCGCTTTCGCTCGAAGGTCCACCTGCGGCGCACGGCCTTCGCCCCAAGGGCGGCCCGGCGGCGTCATCGGAAACACCTGCGTGCTGCGCACTCCGGTATGCGCCTCGGGGCGGCCCGGCGGCATCATGGCAGCCTGAGCTCCTGGTCGCGCGCGAACGGCCACTTGCGGTTGATCTCGTTGACGAGTTGCTCGACCTTGCGCAGGCTGGCGTCGACCTCGCTGCGCAGCGCGCCCAGGTCGGTGGTGGCGACGCGTGTGTTGACGGCGATCGCCTGCGCTTCCTTCAGCACGGCATCGACTTTCAGCAGGCTTTGGCGGGCATCGGCCAGCAGACCGTTGAGCTGCACCACGGTGGCGCGCGTTTCGCCCATCACACCGGCCGGGCCGAACACCTGCGCGTCGGCCTTGGCGGCCAAGCCATCGGCCCTGCGCACCAGACCGTCCAGGCGCGCCAGCAATGCATTGCTGCGGTCGAGCGTGGTCAACAGCTTGGCAGACGCCTCGTCCTTGCCGAACAGCAGACCCATCGCACCCTGCGGACCATTCAGGCGTTCGGTGGCCGCCTGCACATTGCGCAGGGTCTGGTTGAGCGGCGCGTCTTCCACGGTCAAGGCGCTCAGGTTGGCGATCAGTTCGCGCACGCTCGACATCAGGCGCGGAATTTCCGCTGTGGCATCGCCGATCAGCACCTCGCGCTGCGCGCCGTCGGGCAGCGGCGGGTCGGTCAGGATGCCGCTGTAAGCGCGCAGCCGGGGCGCGCCGACCAGCCCGCTTTCCAGCGTGTAGACGCTCGAGGTGCGCAGCCAGCGCGCATCGCGCAGCGGCACGTCGACCACGATGCGGGCCTTGCCCTGCTCCGACAGTTCGATGCGGTCGACCCGGCCGATCGGAAAGCCGGAGAAGGTCAGGTCCATGCCGACCACGATGCCTTCCGAATTGGCCGCCACCAGCACCAGCGTCTGGGTGCGCTCGAACACGCCGCGCGCGTACAGCACATAAGCCACCGACGCGGCCAGCAGCAGCAACACGCCGAGCAGCAGCAGACGCGCTTTCAGGTCGAGGTGGGCCACCGGCAGGGCGGGATCGGGCGGAACACTCATGCGCGTGCAGACCGGTGCAAGGTCAGTAGTAATTGCCGACCAGCGAGCTGACCTCGATCAGCAGAATCACGGCCAGCAAGCGCGCCAGGCGCGTCAGGTCGGCCGGTGAGCGGGTCGCCAGGCCGGCCTGCTCGCGCGGCGTCGTCACCATCGGCACGATCGACACCGCCAGGCTGAGAAAGAACGTCTTGAGCACGAAGATCAACGCGATCACCGGACTGAACACCTGCCCGACGGTGCGCGTGAACGGCTGCAGGCCCCAGGTCACGAAACCGTAGGTCGACAGGTAGGCCAGCGCCAGCGTCACCGCGGCACTGACCATGGCCAGCGCCAGCACCGCGAAGATGCCCGCCAGCGCCTGCGGCAGCACGACGTCGCGCAGCGGGTCGAGGCCGCGCTGCAGCATGTCCCGCAGTTCGCCGCTGGCGTGCCGCGCCCGCACCGCATCGCCCGCCGCGATCGAATGGCGTACCGCCACGAACAGCGCGGCCGACAGCGGAATCAGTTCCAGCACCAGCGTGTGGATCAGCACGTTCAGCGCATAGCGCGACAGCCCGTAGCTCAGCGCCGTGGCCAGCACGATGCGGATCACGACCAGCGCCACCAACGCGGCCAGCAAGGTGAAGCCCGGCAGCAGCGGCGCAGTGCTCAAGTACAAAGTGCGCAGCAGGGCGCCGCGCTGCACGCGGCGGTAGCTCGACGGCGACAGCCCGAGCACCAGCAGCCGCGAACCCATCCGCACCACCTGCCACCAGCCGCCCAACCACAGCCACAGCGCATGCAACCTGCGATCGAGGGCGGAGCTTGGCGCGGGCGTGGCAGACATGGCAGACGAAGGTGTTCGACACGAGTGTAGTGGTGGGCCCCGCGAGCACCGCGGCGCGCGCGTGATCGAGCGCGGCCCTTCAGCGAACCCGGCCGCGAGCGGCGTCGCCGCGCGGCACGGCCTGAAGACCGGTGAGTCGCTCAGCCCCAGCGCGTGCTGGTGGTGACGCGCAAATCGCCGTCTGCGGAATCTGCACCGTCGTCCGGCCCGAGCGGCGCCAGCAGCGCCTGCTCGACCAATTCACCCCACGGGCCGTCGGTCGGCGAGCGGGCCAGTTCGTCCTCGCGCTGCGTCACCAACTCGTCGAACTCGGGCGTGTCTCGGCGCGGCGATTTGCGTGCCACGCGATCGGTGGCGCGCAACTCGGTGGTCTGGCCGAAATGCACCGCGACGCGGTCCACGGTCGACTTGAACATCTGCGACACGCGCGACGGCGACACCTGCAGCTCCTGCGCCAGTTGGGTCGGTGTCAGGCCGATACCGAGGTACGAATCGATCACCATCCGCTCGCGCTCGGGCAGGCGCGTAAAGAAGCGCTCAAGCCGGCGCATCACGATGGCGGTGTCGACACGCGCCTCGACCTCGTCGCGCTCGGTGGCCGGATGCAGTTCGGGCTGCGAGTGTTCGCCGTCTTCGTCGTCGCCCGACGTGCTGCGCGCGCGTCCGGCCTGGTCGGCTTGCTGGAGCTGGGAAATCTCGTCGACCTCGATGCCGCAAGCGTCGCTCAACTGGGCCAGCCCGGGCTCGCTGCCGAGGGTCGAGCGCAGCCGCTCACGCGCGATCTCGATCGCCTTGATCTTGCGTCGCTGGCCGCGGCCGAGGTGGTCCATCTGGCGCAGCTCGTCGAGCATCGCGCCCTTCACCCGCATGCGCGCGTAGCGCACGAAAGCTTCGCGCGCCTCTTCGGTGTCGCGGTCGCCCTCCCATTCGAAGCCGAGTGCGGCCTGCGCCACGGCGATCAGCCCGACCTGGATCAGGTCGGCCTTCTCGACGTTGGACGGCAGGTGACGCACCAGCGTCTGGGCCTGCTTGCGCACCCACGATTCATTGCGCGCAATCAGCGATGAAGGCACACCTTGCATGGAAATCATGGGGTGGATGCTAGGCGGAGCAGCAGCCTCGGGTGCCGCGATCAGAGGCGGATTCCCCGCGCAGTTCACCCGCTCGGCCAGCGCGGCCGGCCCGGCTGCGTCGCTCGCTCGGGCCCTCGGGCCGCGGCAGCCGTGCCGGCAGCTTGACGGCAGGCCAGCCAATCGCGCCGCACGACCCTGCACAGCCGGTGCCGTCCGCCCTCGTCCTGCTCGATCCGCGCGCCGCGGGCGGACGCGCAACCCGTCTGATGCCGGCGCTGACGACCTGGCTGCGGCAGCACGCGCCGCATGCCAGACCGCTCGAATCCGCGGCCATCGAGGACTCGCTGGCGGCTTTGAAGGCCTTGCCGGCTGGCAGTCGGGTGGTGCTGATCGGCGGCGACGGCACGGTCAACCGCACGCTGCCGGCGCCGCTGAAGCGTGGCCACGAGCTCGGCTTGGTGCCGCTGGGCAGCGGCACCGACGCTGCGCGCGCCTTCGGTGTGCACGGCTGGCACTGGCAGGCGGCGCCGGCACACGCGCCGGCGGCGCCGGCGTCGCCCGCCGGCCTGGGCGCGCTGATCCTGCGCGACCGCTGCGGGCCGTTCCTGTCGAGCCCGGCCGCGCGCTTTGTTGCGGCAGTGGCCAAGCTCGCAGCGCGGGCTGGCCCGGCTGCCGGGTCGGCTGCGCTACCTGTGGGCCACGGTCGGCGAATTGCGGTTGCTGCGGCGCGGGCAAATCGACCTGAGCCCGGACGGCCGCCCGTGCCACCAGGGCGACGCGCTGTTCGCCTCGGCGCTCAACATGCCGACCTGCGGCAGTGGCACCGGCGGTGCCACACGCTCGCTTCCACGACGCCCGGCTCGATCTGCTGCTGGCAGGCCGCTTCGGCCGTCTGGGCGCGCGGCGCATGCTGCTGCGCCTGCTGGCTGGGCGCGAACTGTATCGGCCTGCGGTGCAGCACCGGGCGTTCCAGACGCTGCGCCCGGTCAGCGACAGGGATCTGCCGCTGGCGGCCGACGGAGAGCCGCTGCCGGTACGACGTGCGTTCGAGGTCGCGGTGCGAGCCGGCGCGCTGCAGGCTGTGCAGTGTCGATCCTGCAGACCACACCCGCGCCTCGCGCCAAGCGTGCGCTCAGAGCGGCGCGCCCTGGCGGTCGAGGAACTCAGTCCTTGTTTTTGCCATTGCCGTGGCCCTTGTCCTTGTCCTTGTCTTTGCCCTTGCCGTTGCCCTTGTCGTACTTGACGTAGTCGCCACGACCACGCTCATCGTCGCCTCGGCGGGCACGCATGGCCGGTTCGTACTGGTCGCGGTACCAGCTGTCCTGCACGAAGTAGACCGGTTGTCCGCAGGCGGCGTACCGGTTGCAGTAACGGCGCCAGTCCTTCGCATGCCCGGGCGGCACGTGCAGGTAGATCGGCCGCTGCTGCACCGCCACCGGCCCCTGGACGATCACCACCGGTTGCGGGTAATACAGCACCGGCGGTGCGGCGACGTTGCCGATGTCGATGCGCCCATACAGGCCCGGCTGGTTGATGCCGATCGAGACACCGATGTCGGTGGCGGCGAATGCGCCCGGCGCGCACAAGGCGGCCAGGGTCAGGAGCAGGGTCTTTTTCATGGGCAGTCAATCGAAGTGATCCAGTCCAGATTATCTCGGCGATCAACTGCCGGCATGTAACGGCAGGCAAGCGGGGCCGCGCAATGCCGCGGAATAGTTCCGCTGATGTGTCCCGGAGTCAACGGACCGCACGACAACCCGGTACCGGTTCTTCGACAAAGATGATTTGGCTGCATTTGATCGTTCGGACCGCCGGGCGCTCGCACGGCCGGTTGCCGTCGGGCCATCACGCGCTACTCCCGCTGCCGGTGCGTCATTGCGTCATTGCGTCCTTGCGTGGGTGCGTGGGTGCGCAGGTGCATGGGTCCGTTCGTGCGTGGGTCCGTTCGTGCCGGGGTCCGTCACCGCGTCAGCGCTGTGCGCCGGCGTAGCGGTCGATCGTCAGGCCGTCCATGTCGATCTCGGGTTTGCGGCCGCCGATCAGGTCGGCCATCACGCGGCCGGTGCCGGCGGCCATGGTCCAGCCCAGCGTGCCGTGGCCGGTGGCCAGGTACAGGTTTGGCCAGCGCGTGGCACCAAGCACCGGCGTGCCGTCGGGCGTCATCGGCCGAAGGCCGCACCAGAACTCGGCGCGCGCCACATCGCCGCCGCGCGGGAACAGATCGGACACCACATGTTCGAGGGTGCGCCGGCGAGCCTCGTGCAAGCGCAGGTCGTAGCCCGCCAGCTCGGCCGTGCCGCCGACCCGGATGCGGTCGCCCAGCCGGGTCACGGCGACCTTGTGGGTCTCGTCCATGACGGTCGATTCGGGCGCCCCGGCGGGGTCGGTGATCGGCACCGTGATCGAGTAGCCCTTGACCGGATAGACCGGCAACCGGATGCCGAGCGGCGCCAGCAGCAGCGGCGAATGGCTGCCCAGCGCCATCACGAAGGCGTCGGCCTTGAAGGTGCCTGCGTCGGTCACCACGGCATCGATGCCCAGCCGGCCGCGCTGCAGCTTGGCGATCTTCGTGCCATAGCGGAACTGCACGCCCTTTTGCACCGCCAGCGCGGCCAGGTTCTGCGTGAACTTGAAGCAGTCGCCGGTCTCGTCGCCGGGCAGCAGCAGGCCGCCGACGAACTTGTCACGCACCCGTGCCAGCGCCGGCTCGTGGCGGATGCAGCCGCCCATGTCGAGCAGCTCAAAGCGCACGCCGTAGCGCTGCAGGATGGCGATGTCGGCGGCCGTGCCGTCGAGTTGCTTCTGGGTGCGAAACAGCTGCAGCGTTCCCTGCATGCGCTCGTCGTAGCGGATGCCGGTCTGCGCGCGCAGCTCGCGCAGGCAATCGCGGCTGTACTCGGCCAGCCGGACCATGCGGCCCTTATTCAGCTCGTAGCGCTGCGCGGTGCAGTTGCGCAACATGGCTGCGCCCCAGCGCACCAGGCCGAGGTCGAGCGTCGGCCGGATCACCAGCGGGCGGTGGTGCATCAGCAGCCACTTGATGGCTTTGAGCGGCACGCCCGGCCCGGCCCACGGCGCCGAGTAGCCCGGCGACACCTCGCCGGCGTTGCCATAGCTGGTCTCCAACGCCGCGGCGGGTTGGCGCTCGAGCACCGTGACCTGGTGGCCGGCCGCGGCCAGCTGGTAGGCGCACGACACACCGATGACGCCGCTGCCGAGAATGATCACGTTCATACCAACTCCTGAGTTGGCAGCTTACGGGCTGGCTCGCCGAATATCCTGCGTCAATTCACGGGCAAACGCGGACGCCACTGAACGAACCGATCGAAAACCGGCGATTTGCCCGCACAAGTCTCGGTCGCCCTCGGGCGCAGGCCCGGCCGGCCCCGACGCCGCTGATGCCGCGCGGCTGTCACGCCGCCGCCGCACAATCATCGCGACCTCAGTTCCGCGCTCACCATGAAATCCGAACCGAACTTCATCGCCCCCGTGCGCTACGAAGACCCCGACGCCGCGCTGGCGCAGGTGTGCACGATTTACGACCACGGCGTGGCTCACCTTCGCGAGTCGTTGCAGGGTTTCGTCGACGGCCGGGACGACGGCCGTCATGTGCGCGCCTGCTACCCCTACGCCCGCGTGCACACCGACACCGTGGAGCGCGCCGATTCGCGCCTGAGCTACGGCTTCGTGTCGGGCCCGGGCACCTACGAAACCACGCTGACCCGGCCCGACCTGTTCGCTGCCTATTACCGCGAACAGTTCCGGCTGCTGCTGACCAACCACCGGGTGTCGATCGAAATCGGCACCAGCACGCAGCCGATCCCGGTGCACTTCTCGTTTGCCGAACACGACCACATCGAGGGCACGATCAGCGCCGAGCAGCGGCTGCGCATGCGCGACCGCTTCGACCTGCCCGACCTCGCCGGCATGGACGACGGCATCGCCAACGGCACGCACGAGCCGCGGCCGGGCGAGGCGCTGCCGCTGTCGCTGTTCACGGCGGCGCGGGTCGACTATTCGCTGCACCGGCTGCGCCACTACAGCGGCACCGCACCCGACCATTTCCAGAACTTCGTGCTGTTCACGAACTACCAGTTCTACATCGACGAATTCGTGCGCCTCGGCCACGAGACGATGACCAGCGGAGCGGGAGCGCAGGACTACACCCACTTCGTCGAGCCCGGCAACGTCATCACGCGGCGCGCCGGCCTGCCGATGCGATCCGGCGACGAGCTCGGCGCACCGCCGCCGCGGCTGCCGCAGATGCCGGCCTACCACCTGGTGCGGGCCAACGGCAGCGGCATCACGATGGTCAACATCGGCGTCGGCCCGAGCAACGCCAAGACCATCACCGACCACATCGCGGTGCTGCGCCCGCACGCCTGGATCATGCTGGGCCACTGCGCCGGCCTGCGCACCACGCAGCAGCTCGGCGACTACGTGCTGGCGCACGGTTATGTGCGCGAGGACCACGTGCTCGACGAAGAACTGCCGCTGTGGGTGCCGATCCCGCCGCTGGCCGAGGTGCAGGTGGCGCTGGAAGCCGCGGTCGCCGAGGTCACGCAACTGCAGGGTTACGAGCTCAAGCGCGTGATGCGCACCGGCACCGTGGCCAGCACCGACAACCGCAACTGGGAGTTGCTGCCGTTCCGCCACCAGGAAAGCACGCCCGAGCGGCGCTTCAGCCAGAGCCGCGCGATCGCGCTCGACATGGAGTCGGCCACCATCGCCGCCAACGGCTTCCGCTTTCGCGTGCCCTACGGCACCTTGCTGTGCGTCAGCGACAAACCGCTGCACGGCGAGATCAAACTGCCCGGCATGGCGAACCATTTCTACCGCGAGCGCGTCGATCAGCACCTGCGCATCGGCATCCGCGCGGTCGAACTGCTGCGCGAGGCCGGCGTCGATCAGCTGCACAGCCGCAAGCTGCGCAGCTTCGCCGAGGTGGCTTTCCAGTGAATTGGGCCGCGCCTGCGATTCGCAATACGCCTGGTGCAGGCGACCTCCACAAGATCGACATGGAGCGGTTCGACTGCCGGCCTCTGCCGGCGCAGCTGCAAGCGACGTTCGATTGCAAATGTCTGCCGCTGAACTTGCCGCGTGATGGTGGCACGGCAGCGACCTGGTCGAAGAGGCGTGGAGCTGCCCCGGGACATCTGCCCGGCACCGTGCGCGGCCTGCCACGCCGGCCTCGAGCGTCTGCCGCACACTGTTTTCGACGGCCGGCCTGCGAGCCACGGCGTCGACTCGCGCCCCCTGCTCAAGGCCGGCGCAGCATCCAGCCGATCGCCACACCGATCAGCACCAGCCCCAGGCCGCTGAACAACGCCACTGGTGCGCCGACCACGGCCCCCGGCGGCGCCTCGGCAGCGGCACGCACGCACAGCTCCGAGCCTTGCAGGCTGCACAGCTGCTGGGGCGGGCATGATTGCAGGCGCAGTGGCATCGCGCCGCTGGCGCAGACGGCGCCGGCACTCCGCAGCGCCTGCATCGCTGCCATCGGGTCGCTGGTGATCACGTCGGCCATGGCCTGTCTCTCACGGGCCGTCCAGGCGCAGCCACGCCGCCATTGTCGAGGCTGCGACGTAGGAGGTCGCGCACGCTGTCCGGCCGCAGCGTCCGACAGACGGGTCCGGCAGAAGCAGCGAATCTCCAATTTCTAGTACTTGCGCCACCAGCCATCACCACGCAGCATTTCGGGGATGGTCAGACAGCGTTTTTCGCGCAGGCCTCCCGGCCTCGCGACCCACCGACTGCATCGTTGGCTCAGCGCCGACATGCAGTCCACGCACAGGATTCCAACATGACAAACGCCACCAAATTCTCGACCAGCGCACTGCTGCTGGTGCTCGCCTTCGGCCTCGGAGGTTGTTCAAATCTGACGCGGCGAGATCAAAACACCGCCGTCGGGGCGGCCATCGGCGGCGTGGCAGGCTCGGTGCTGACGGGCGGCAGCACGGCCGGCACGGTTGGCGGGGCTGCGGTCGGCGGCGTGATCGGCAACCAGATTGACAAGAAGTGATCTGATCACTGGTACGGGGTTCGATGGCAGGCCGGCGCATGAGAACTCGTCTTTGTCGACCTGGCATCTTTGAAAATTAACACGACAGTTGGCAAATTAGAGGTTTGGTCCTGGCCAGGACGATAAGTCCATTGGTTCTTTGAGTGCTGCACAGAGACGAACACTGCATTGGTCGTGACCGCCCGGCATGTTCCCGCGTGGGACAGGGTTTCTGTCCAGGCGACTTTGCGGAGAAGAGACTGCTGAAGTTTTCTCGCGTTGCCGGCACGTCGCTGCAGCGCCGGCGACACCGGACCCCCGCACAGCCCGGCATGTTGGCGAAGGGGCAGACGTACTGAGGTCAAGGTCGCTTTATCATTGGGGCCATGATTTCAGGGACTTCCGACCTCGCGCTAACCCGCCTGACGAACGCACTCGCGTTGTTCGACGAATTCGTCCAGATCCACATCAAGCATCCCGACGCCGCCACTTTGCGCGGACTCGAGGGCCGCTTTGCGGAACGCCTGCACATCCAGCCCAGCTATTGGAGCCAGATCAAGGGACGATCACGGCAAATCGGCGAACGGCTGGCGCGGCAGTTCGAACAGTTGTGTCACAAACCCACCGGCTGGATGGACCAGGTGCACGCGCCGCTCGGGGCGGCATCTTCCCATGGCGGCGGTCCGCCCGCTCGCCAGGGGGTGGCCTTCGGTGCTGCGGACGATGACGCCACGCACGCACTGCCGCAGGACGATGACGAACGTTTCATTGTCGGTCTGGTGCTGAGCTACTACCGGCGCCACCCGCAACGCGCCCGCACCCGCTTGCTGGACCTGCTGGGCGAGGTGCTGATTCCCCCGCCAGCCACGCCTTCGGTCGAGCGCAAGCCGCCAGCTGCCATCGAGGGCGCCGTCGACGACGGGCGCGACCTCTGGAACAAGACGCAGGCCGCCGTGGCGCCGTTGAAACGGAAGTAGCTTTTTTTCGCGGCCACTTGAAAAATTGAGCAAGCCGTATTGCGCAAGATAAGTATTTGTTTATCATGTGCGCAAGTTGCGGTGCAGTGCGGTATGAACTCTCCGGCAGCGACGCCTCTCCCGATTTGACGGCATGCCCGTCGACCCGCTCCGAGTTCAGTTCCCACCGCCGACGACCGCCCGCGGGCGGTTACGGACACGCTGATGAGCGCGTCCGATGTCCACCACCATGCGTCGATGGCTGTGGCGGAACGTCGCTCCGAAATTGGCCGTTCCGCAACCCCGCTCCGAGTCCTGCGTTCCCGACCATCCGCCGGCGATCAATGCGCTGGCTCATCCACCGGAGACCCGTGATGAAGATCAAGTCATCGATCCCGAAGCCGCGCAATCCGTGGGTGGTCGGTGCGCACTTTCGGCGCGCCGGCAGCCATCACCGCGCTCGGCGCTGGATGCGCCGACGGCAGCGACACACGTTGCGGCGCGAATTGGAATACCTGCCGCAGAGCGCCTGAACCACGCGCCGCCCCACTGCAACCGAACCCCCAAGGAGCAGACCATGATCAGCTGGAAACACCCGCGCTGGAGCCCTGCTGCAACGACACTGCCGCTGCCCCCGACCGCCCGGCGTCTGGCCGCCCTCGCGCTGCGGCGCAGCAGTGTCGCGCTGGCCAGGCTGGCGCGCCAACTGGCGGCGGCACCCGCCCGCCACGACCCGCCATTGCCCGAGCTGGAGTTTTATGCCGAGGCCGGCGCGCCCGAAGGCGCGCTCTACCTGAACGGCCGTCTGGTCGGCTTGCTGCCGGGCATCACGCGGCTGTAACTAGCGGCATGCCGCAGGCCCGCGGGTTGGCCGCGGCGGGGTTCACACCATCGCCAGCGGCCGCTTGCGCTGGGGTGCGGCGAAGGCGCGATCCAGTTCGGCCAGGTCTTGCGCCGTCAGCTGCAATGCCGCCGAAGCCCAGTTGTCGCGCAGGTGCGGTTCACGCACGGCCTTCGGAATCGCCATCACGCCGGGCCGCGACAGCACCCAGGCCAGCGCCACCTGCGCGGCGCTGGTCGCGTGCCGCGCGCCGATGCCGAGCAAGATCGGGTCGGTGGCCAACTCGCCCTGGGCGATCGGGCAATAGGCCATCGCCGGCACGGCATGCTGGCGCTGCCATGGCAGCAGGTCAAATTCGATGCCGCGCTCATGGAGCGAGTAGCACACCTGGTTGGCCGCGCACAACGCACCGCCGGGCAACGCGGCGAGTTCGCGCATGTCGTCGGTGTCGAAATTGCTGACGCCCCAATGGCGGATCAGGTTGCGGCGCTGCAATTCCTGGAAACCGGCCAGGGTGGCGCTCAAGGGATGCGCGCCGCGCCAATGCAGCAGGTACAGGTCGATGTGCTCGAGTTGCAGCCGCGCCAGGCTGCGCGCACAGGCGTCCACCACGCCGACACGGCTGGCGTTGTGCGGGTAAACCTTGCTGACGATGTACACCTCCTCGCGGCGCACCGAGCCGGTCCGCAAGGCCGCCGCCAAGGCTTCGCCCAACACTTCCTCCGCACCGCCTTCGCCATACATCTCGGCGGTGTCGAACAGGCGATAGCCGATGTCCAGCGCGAGCCTCACCGCCGCCACCTCGGCGCCCCGGCTCTGCGCCGATTCGCCCATGCGCCAGGTGCCCAGACCCAGAGCCGGCCAAGACTCGCCGAACGGCATCGCAACGTCGATCATGATGGTTCGCCCCGTGCTGCAATGCGCCCATCGTAGGCCACGCCGGGCCCGGTGGGTGACACGGCGCTCTCAGTCCGGCGCCAATCTGCCGATATCACCGAACGAACCCTGTCAAAGGAACTGGCCATGGCGAGCCACCCTGCCTTCCTCAGCAAACCCGAACCCAGCCTGAACGCCTGGACCGCTCATTTCTGCACGGCCGAGATCCCGGTGCTGGCAGAGACTGCCGAGTCGCTCGAGGCGATGCGGGCCAACGAGGACGATGTGGATGCGAACAGCATCGGCGAGATGATCGCGTCTGATCCGTTGATGACGCTGAAGGTGCTGGCTTATGCCGCGACGCACCGCAGCGCGCGCATGGTCACCGACACCGAAACCGTCACCGCGGCGCTCGTCATGATGGGCATCACGCCGTTTTTCAGGGCGTTCGGGCCGCAGCCCACGGTCGAACAGCACCTGGCCAGCGAGCCCGAGGCGCTGGCCGGACTGACGGCGGTGCTGCAGCGCGCTCACCGCGGCGCCCGCTTCGCACTCGATTTCGCGGTGCACCGCATGGATTTCGATGCCGCGGTGATTCACGAGGCGGCGCTGCTGTACGATTTTGCCGAGATGCTGCTGTGGTGCCATGCGCCGGCGTTGGCATTGCAGATCCGCGACGCCCAGCGACTCGACCCCGGCCTGCGGTCGAGCGCGGCGCAGCGGCTGGTGCTGCAAATCGAGCTGTCGGACCTGCAGCAATCGCTGATGAAGGCTTGGCGGCTGCCCGAATTGCTGATCCGCATCAGCGACGACGCCCACACCGAGCAGGCGAACGTGCGCAACGTGCTGCTGGCGGTGCGGCTGGCACGCCACAGCGCGCTCGGCTGGGACAACCCGGCCCTCCCGGACGACGTGGCCGACATTGCGGCGTTGCTGAACCTGTCGCCCACATCGACCTTGCAACTGGTGCGCGGCATCGACGCCTGAGTCGCATCGGGGTCGGTCCCGGCGCTTGCCGGCCGCTGACGCGCTGCCAAAGTGCGAAGCGCGACCAGCCCGACCGCCGCAGCGCGTGAATCCTGAAACCATCCGAGCCGTCCGGCCCCGCCGACGGCCCGGCGAAGCCCCGCCGAATGCAACATGGCGACCGGCACGGGTGATAGGCTCGCGTTTTGTCACACCGTTCAGGCGTTGGCTGGCGCTTCCCAGATTCAACGAGCACGCCAACTTGCTGACGTCACGTCTGTGATCCCACCCACCCCTCGTCCACCCATGCACTGGCCTCTGGTGCTGCTATGGACCGGTGTGGCTTGTGCGTTGTTCGGCGGGCTGTCGTTGTTGCTGGCGATTTCGCCAGACTTCGCCTCGCCGATCTACCTGCCCGCCGGCATCGCGCTGGCAGCGGTGCTGACCTTCGGCCCGCGCGCGGCGATCGGCGTGGCGCTGGGCGAAAGCAGTGCGCGCCGCAGTAGGATCGATGCCCACCGCGAGGCGAGCGGTGCCTCGATCGACCGCATCAGCGATGCCAGGAAACGGCCATCGCTCGCACCAAAGCCACTCGCCCCGAGGCCGCCATCGGCATCGTCGAGCAGCCCGACGCGGTCGAGCGAACGCCGTGCCTCGGGTGGCAAATCCGGCGGCGCGAGCATGGCCACAACGGCATTGTCGGCAAGCGTTTCGATGACATCGCCGATAGCGTCGCCTGTCGGTGTGGTTGGCGCCTTCAAAACAACTTCGGGTATTTCGCTATCCGAGGGAGTCGGCGTCGTTGTCGGAGTTGGCGATCCCCCCGCCGGCGGTGGCGCGGGGGCAGGTTCGGCTTGCCCGAAGCCAGGCGGCAGGATCGATTCGGGCGTGCGTTGTGCCAGCGCGGGCCACAGTGCCACCACGCTTGCCGCCGCGAGCAGCAAAGGCGCGAGCTTA
>ENA-OFCE01001046-OFCE01001046.1-metagenomes-genome-assembly--contig:-NODE-1046-length-15293-cov-24.460887_pt1 | contig 15293 bp, 10 predicted proteins | sample MGYA00153388_OFCE01 | MGnify analysis MGYA00153388
ATTGGATATTTCGTTATTTAAACCGCAGTTCGCCTTCGGCTGTTGCTACTTACAAGAATATGAACGAGTAATTAGAGGTGAAGGAAGAAGGAAGTTCGGCAACGAGCACTGTACAGAATGTAACGGATTTCAGTGGTAGGGTGCGTCGCAGGGTAATAGTCGCCAGCAGCGGGAGTTACTTGTGGCGACGCACCCTACGCCTTATATCAATTCCGTTAGCACTCCTTATGATATGGAGTGCTAACGGAATTGATATTAGTCCCTACAATAAACCACGGTAGGGAAACGGCACTGCCGTGTCCTCTATATCATAAGGAGTGCAGCCGGAATTGATATGACCAATATTACCTAATTCCAACGCTTTTTGCGCTGTCGCTGGTTCGCCACCGATTCCACCAGCCCCAGCCCGAGAAAATTACTCAGCAGCGACGCATTCCCGTAACTCAGGAAAGGTAGCGGAATCCCGGTAACTGGAGCTAAGCCAATGTTCATCCCAATATTTACGAATACCTGGAAAATCAACATTGACAGTACGCCGATCGCCAGCAAGGAACCAAAGTTATCGTTAGCCGTTTGAGCGATCGTCACTAAGCGGAAACAAATGATCCAGAACACCACCAGCACGGAAATGCAGCCAATAAAGCCTAATTCTTCGCCAATAGCTGAAAAGATAAAGTCCGTATGCTGTTCGGGAATAAAGTTAAGCTGAGTTTGGGTTCCGTGAAACAAACCCCTGCCTTTGAGTTCCCCGGCCCCGATCGCGATCCGAGATTGAATCAAGTGATATCCGCTGCCTAAAGGGTCTTTCTCGGGGTTTAAAAACCCTGTCAAGCGCATTTTTTGATAATCCTTCAGGACACCCCAAAAAAGATGTCCAACGTGTCCAGAAACCACGTTCACCAACACAGTAGCGAAAGTCCCAAACCAGGGCCAAGGTAGCGATCGCCAAGCGATAATACCTGCGATCACTACCCAAGCTACCCAAATCGGTGTAGACAAGTTGTTGAGGAGAACTGAAAACAAAGGAGAAAACAGCAATATCAGCCAGCCAGGATTGACATTACCCCAGTAAAATATCCCCATTGTAATCGCGCCAAACACCAGGGAAGTACCTAAATTTGGTTCGGCAAAGATCAATCCCCAGGGTACGGCCACAATCGCCAGCATCCTCAACATATCCCGCACCGTGGGGACAGCCTTGTCGTGTAGGAGGGCTGCTAAAGTCACAATCATCCCTACTTTGGCAAATTCTGAGGGTTGCAGGTAGAAGCCGCCGATATTGATCCAACGCTGAGCACCGAGCCCTGTAGTACCGATAAACCGCACTGCGATCAACGACAAATTGATTAGTATGTAAATCGGCCATTTCCACTGAATCAGTATTTGGTAGCGACAGCGGGAAATGACGATCGCGAGTAACAAACCGACTCCGCCAGTTACCCAGTGTCGCCACCAGTCGATCAGCCCCTGGTTGATTTCGACGCTGCGGATCATGATTCCGCCGAAGATGGTGAGCCCGATGCAAGCGGCAAACAGCCAAGGGTCTGCTTCTTCCCAGGGTTTGAAGATGGATTTCCAGCGGTTTCTGACTTGTATTCTCTGCAACATGAGGATTTTAGATTTTAGATTTTAGTTTTTAGATTATCGAGCTGATTTTCGGAAGTTGTGGATATATTTTGGATGCTGAGCCTGCACTGTACTTTAGAAGATTTGGTGTCAATACGTCACTTTATTCGGCGAGTTGTACGGATGTTCCGGGAACGGAAGAAGGAACGCCAAACTGGATATCTGGGTATTCTATTTTTTCTGTGCGCTTACTTAATTTAGTTATATCAATTCCGGCTGCGCCGGAATTATATAGAGGACACTCCAAAAGCCGTTTCCCTACCTCGATTAATTGTAGGGACACGGCACTGCCGTGTCCTGATTTCGGGTTATATTAATTCCGATGCTACCGGATTTGATATGATTTCTGGTTATTAAGCCTGATATTTTCCGTAGAAACCGGGCGTAAGCAAGGCAAATGCGCTCCACGTCTTATTTAAGTGCGGGGTACTGATGGCGCACCTAAAATCCGATCGCGATCGCCCAATTTTCTCTTTTTCAAACCCTTACGGAGAGATTACCACACTCGCCGCCGCCGCCAGAGAAGTCCCGCACCACGGACATCCCGCACTTAATTGCGCGTAAGGCGAAACGCGACTGCACTTGGGACACTGCAAACCATAGTTTGAAGGCCCCGTCGGCGCAGGAGAACTTTGCACCGCAGGCGCCGACAGCAAAACCGTCTGCGGAATCCCCACCGCAGTCGCAGATACTGAAATCACGTCGATTTGCACTTGGCCTAAATGGATGTGGCTGCCGGAGCTCAATCTTGCTTCGCCTTGGGTGAGCAATTTTCCGTCTACCAGCGGCGGATTACTTTCGCGCAAATTCCGCAATACATATTCGTGCAATTCCTGATTAAAAAATATTTCGACGTGCAGTCCCGATACCGAGGAATCCGAAAATACTATATCGCACTTTGCCGGGTCGCGTCCCAGCCTTACGGTTCCGAAATTTTTGCTCGGCTGTCCGTTTTGAATGGTCTGAGTTTGACGCACCCCAGCCTCTGTCCATCCTAAAGTGAGCTGGTTTGTCATGCTTCTATGTTTCCTAAATAAATATTAATAATCTAGCTCTTTTGAATAATATTTTCACTATAAACTTAAGTTGGGTGCGCAATTCGCACCTTACAAAATAGACCTCTCCAATAATTTTTGTGGAACAGGCATCCTGCCTGTTCTAGACTGATTTTTATGGAGATTTCAAATAAGGTTGTGCGATCGCGAAATTCAGCTATTTGACATTCCGATTTTTGATACTTCAAATTCAGGAAAATGGCGGACTCGATCGCCCATTATGAAAATATAGCACTCGCTCGTCTTTCGGTGAGCGTAACCAGGAGTTTCCTAACTAAGTAAGTCGGCGTAAATAATTTAAGGTTTGTAGTAAGGGCTTAAGCCCTGTAAAAGAGGGCTCAAGCCCTCACTACGAACGAATCTCAGTAATTGTCAAATTACTTAACATACTTTGTTTTATTAGCGCCTACTTAGGATCGTGGATTAAATAACTTCTCGAACGGTAGGGTTCGTTCCTCAACCCAACCTACAAAAAATGCAAGTTATTTAATTCTCATTCCTTACTTACCTTTGCGGTTGCTATATTTTGCGTATCTCAACAAAAAAGCCCCGAATTCAGGGCTTTTGGCGATCGGATTGACTTTGTTTGAAACACTGACTTGCTATGAGTCAGTTGTTCTTTTGGTTGACACTCCCCGGCGTGAACGCGCGGGGATTCTTGGTTCACAGACACACCTTAAAATTGTCCATCCTTTCGGCAATACTTAAACCAAAAATCCGTTCGATAGAACCTGTGTTTTGAGCCTAATTTGACCAATCCCAGAGGCCTTATCTCCCCAAGCGAAGCGAGAGTTTCCTCTCTTGTTGACCTGTGCCCCACGGTACGTTTAATATTCAAGATTTTAGTTTTCTGGTCTGGGTTACGTTAGTTACCCTAGCTATGTTTTTCGTGGTGTTCGCCACCCACTAACTATTATTATTTCCCGACCAGTCGTTTGAGCTTGGTGTCTCATGTGTATCGGCGGTTATTCTACCTGTAGTATTACGCTATTGTACTATCTTGAACAAAAAATTTAGATCATTAAATCCGTCCTAAAAGGACGGGGCTTTAGACCCAATTTTCTGGTAAGAGTATTTACGCAGTCCAGCTTTGTTAAAGATTCGCCGTTAGACATTTACCAGCGATTCCTAAAAACTAATGGCTGCTGGGTTTTCACAAGTTACGAAGCTTTGGTGCGCCAATAGCGTTTGAGGAGGGAAAGTCGATCGACTTTCCCTCCTCAAACGCCCGCTTTGTCTAGCGTGCTGAATCTCAGACTGCAACTGTGCAATCTGAGAGTTGCAGTGTTTTGCTCTTACGAGGAGCTTACGATGATGGTGATTCGCTCTTGCGACTTTTCCGACCACCTTCGCGACCAATTTGAGCCATATGTTCGCGATTTCTGCTTACAGCTTCGCCACCTTTTTGACCAGCTTGTCTAGCTTCTTCAGAGGTGAATTCGTGCGCAGTACCTTTCTCGTGTGCAGCTTTTCCGCCTTTGCTAGCAATAGCGCGCTGTTTTTCTGCGTCCATAGAAGCGAATCCGCGTTTGCTTTTCTCAGCCATGACTGTCTCCTTGTGTTTTTTCTGATTTTTTAGCTCGATCGCGCCTTCGCCTCACGCCCTACGTGGGTACTCCCAGTCAGTGGTGAGATATTAGGCTATGAATTATGAAAGGTGATCTGACGAATTTAAACTTGTGGTTTAAGTCGCAGGATGACTATTTCATAATTTACAAAGGTGAACTAAAAATAGTTCACACCCGGACTATGGTTAGATCCGCCAATCTTTAAGCAGGTAACAGTCTTTCAATCATTCTATGAGTCTTCCAACTTTTATACCTCTTTCTCAGGTATAGTCATTCTTTAGTTCGCTGGAAAGATGGAACGGAAAGCTGATTGGCGATAAACTCAGAGGATTTTTGGACTCGGGTGGCGACACCTCAAAAATTAAAAGTCTAAAGAGGGATGCTTTTTTTGTCTTTTTACTTTTCATTTTTTTGATGCCTTCGGGGCTTGCCAGTTATCGGAAGTTAGTTGGTCTGCCGATCGAGTTGTTTCTGGCAAGCGATATCTTGGGGCGCAGCACAGGACATACTCGATCGCACTTATCAAGTTTACCTTATGACCGATCGAAACATAAATCGGTTTTACGCCTGTTTGCGTCCTGATTGCTGCGCCTACAGTTGATCCCTCGTACAGCAACGGCTGCCAACTGCCCCGGTCGATCCCTACTTCTGAATGTTCTCCAACAAATCGATTTTTGGCAACTCCGATCGTCGCAATCCCTGTCAAAACTCCCAAATGGCAAGCAAGACCGAACCTGCTGGGATGGGCTAGTCCTTGACCGTCGCACAATATCAAGTCTGGTCTCAAACTGATATTTTCTAAAGCATCAAGGACTGCCGGCACTTCTCGAAAAGACAGGAAACCGGGAACGTAAGGAAAAGTAGTTGGGCTGCGAACTACAGCCTGCTGCTGTAACTCCAAATCGGGAAAGCTCAGAATTGTTACAGCGGCCCGCGATACGCCGTCTACATTGTCGTAGCCGACATCTACGCCTGCGACGTACCGAACTGTTGACAGTTGATTTTCGGTAACTACCTCTGACCGAAGCTGTTCTTGAATGGCGATCGCCTCTTCAATTGTCTGCGGCCAAGGGTGTCGCTGTAACATTTTGATCTCTCTTCAACCGTTCTCAGCTAAGTTTAACCTATTTTTGCGACTTTTCTAAACTCGATATTTTTCTCCTCTGGAACCCGTCATTATTCAGTAGAAAAAGGGTAATTTATAATTTGTAGTTGATGTTTTTTTGCATTCTGCATAGTATAATTTCTTCTCGAACTCGATGCAGTTACTTTTCGATCACCTATAATTAGGGAAAGTGTCAAGTTTTTGAAAGATTAATTTATAGAAATGCAAACCGGGCAGAAAATATTTTTTAAATCAATAAATTTCAAGTATTGCATCTCTAAAAATACAAAATTGTAAATATAACCGCCTCGAAAATTAAGATTGAACAGCACCGTAAATGTAAGGTTATTTATAAAAAAATAAGACATATCTGTACAATTTGGCTCTTGAGATTGTGGGTAATATCGTATTCATTATCGCCGCTTAATTTTCAGATATTGTGCCATTGTCTGCCCAGGGGAACGCGGCGTTATCATGCGATAGAGGCAAATTGAGAGAGCGTATGGGGGGAGAGAGCCCGAGGGGGACAAAAACTGAGGATTTTTGGCTCGGAATATTCAGTACCCAACACTCAGGCTAAAAAATATAACTAATAAATGGTGAAATCTGGCTTACAAAAACACCGAGATCAAATTTAGCTTGCACAAGTGCTTAAAAACGTTAAAGTAATAAAAACTCGGAAATTGTAAAGGTTTGCTTGAAAATTCGGCTGATGGGAGATCGCGAGAACCAATCAATTTCTAATTTAGGTCAAGTGGGGGACAATGCCGATCGCCATACTGTATCAGAAGCACTATGGCTGAGCGATCGAGCCTTGGCAGCTACTAGCAGCGGCATTATCATTACTGACCCCAATGCACCCGACTGTCCGATAATTTATTGCAATCCGGCCTTTGAACGGATGACAGGTTACTGCGCCGCTGAAATCTTGGGGCGCAACTGCCGATTTTTGCAAGGCCCCGATACCGATCGAACTACCGTAGCTAACATCCGCGACGCCTTGCGCGAAGGTCGATCGTTGCAGGTAACAATCAAAAATTACCGCAAAGACGGCACTCCTTTCTGGAACAAATTATCGCTATCTCCCCTGCGAGACGACAGCGGTAATTTGACTCACTTCGTCGGAACTCAGTCCGACTTATCCGAACGAATTGAAGTGCAGGAAGCATTGCAGCAAGCTAACGACCAACTGCAAACTATTTTGGAAGCCGTTCCAGGCATAGTATCTTGGATTAGCTCGGATTTACGGTATTTGGGTGTCAACCGCCACTTAGCTAAACTGCACGGTTTGTTACCGTCGGCTTTTGTCGGTCAAGATATCGGTTTTCTCGGTGCTAGCTCTGATTTTCATTCTTTTGTGGTGGAGTTTTTTGCTGGCGACGCTACAGAAGGGGTTAAAGAACTCAGCGCTAAGGTGAAAATTCCCGGCGGACAGTCGGCGGGACACTATTTGATTGTGGCTCAAAAGTACGATCGGGGGAATGCAGCTTGTCTGGTAGGGATAGACATTACCGAGCGCAAACGGGCAGAAGAAGCTCTGGTGTTAACTCGCAAGGCGGTGGAAAGTTCGAGCGATGCGATCGGCATCAGCGATGCTTCGGGCACTCACATCTATCAAAATCCAGCGTTTTCTCAGCTATTTGAATGGGAAACCGCACAGGAATTTAAACTCGCTGGAGGTATACCGGCAGTTTTTGCTGACTCCACAGTCGCCTCGGAGATCCTCGACACGATCGCCCGGGGTTATTCTTGGTCTGGTGAAGTTACCAACTGCACTAAAAGTGGCGAGATTTTGCAAGTGCTGCTGCGGGCCGATGCGATTAAAGACCCCACAGGGACAATTGTCGGTCTGATTTACATGAATACCGACATTACCGATCGCAAACGCACCGAACAAGAACTGCGGCAAAGCGAGAAGCGCTTTCGATCGCTGATTGAAAATGCTAGAGATATTATTGTGATTCTCGACGAGAAAGGTTTTTGCCGCTATGTTTCTCCCTCCCAAGAGCGGATTTTGGGCTACCCGACTGCGGAAGTGCTGGGCCGATCTGTATTTGAGCTGATTCATCCCGACGAAATGCCAATGGTGGATCAAGTGTTCCAAGGTATCATCCAAATGCCGAGCGTTGGGCTGGGATTGGCCGAATATCGGGTGCGACACAAGGATGGTTTCTGGTGCATTTTGGAAGCTGTAGCCACGAATTTGCTCGACGAACCTTCGGTGCGGGGAATTGTCGTTAACTGTCACGATGTGACTGAGCGCAAGGTGGCTGAAGACCAATTGTTGCACGATGCTTTGCACGACGCGCTGACGGAGTTGCCGAACCGCGCTTTGTTGACTGACAGGCTGGGACAAGCTTTTGCCCGCGCGAAACGGAATCCGAGTTATCAGTTTGCGCTGCTGTTTTTGGATTTGGACAGGTTTAAGGTGATTAATGACAGCCAGGGACACCGCACGGGCGATCGGCTGTTGGTGGCTGTAGCCCGCCGTCTCTTGACTTGTTTGCGATCGGGCGATACGGTGGCTCGTCTGGGGGGAGATGAGTTTGTGATTTTGCTGGAGGAAATTCAAGGCGTTGATGAGGCGATCGCCCAAGCAAAGGAAATTCTCAGGGCGATCGAACGGCCGCTGAATTTGGAAGGTAATAAAGTTTTAATTACTGCTAGCATCGGCATTGCTTTGAGTACGGACAAATATCAATTGCCAGGAGATATTTTGCGCGATGCTGATATTGCGATGTACCGCGCCAAAGCTCTCGGGAAAGCTCGCTACGAAGTGTTTACAAGTGCGATGCACACTCGGGCTGTCGCTTTGATGCACTTGGAACACGATTTGCGGCAGTCGGTTGAAGAATTGAATTTGACATATTCGATGGTGGATATGGGAGATGGAACCGCAGAAAACTCGCCGATGTGCGAAATTGACTGGAAATTGGAACGTCCGAAATCGCAATTTGCTCCGTTTAAATTGGAATGTCCTTTTACTGTTTATTATCAGCCGATCGTTTGTTTGAAAAGCGGCTCAGTTATCGGATTTGAGGCGCTGGTGCGCTGGCTGCACCCGGAACGGGGTTTAGTTTCCCCGATGGAATTTATTGCGATGGCGGAGGAAACTGGATTAATTACGCCTTTGGGTTTGTGGGTTTTGAGCGAAAGCTGCCGCCAAATTATCAAGTGGCAGAGTTTGCATTTACCTGTGGGAAATTCGCGGTTAACAGTCGCAGTAAATCTTTCCGGGAGGCAGTTTTCGCAACCGGAGTCGATCGAGCAAATTAAGCAAGTTTTGCTGGAAACGGGTGTTGATGCTCGCTGTTTGAAGTTGGAGATTACTGAGACTGTGGTGATGGAAGATGGGGAAGCGGCGGCGGCGATGCTTTCGCAGTTGAGAGAGTTGGGGATTGGGCTGTGCATTGATGATTTCGGCACTGGTTATTCGTCTCTGAGTTATTTGCACAAATTCCCGATTAATATTTTGAAGGTCGATCGGTCTTTTGTGAGCCGTGTCGGGGAAATGGGCGAAAATTTGGAAATCGTGCGGGCGATCGTCATGCTGGCCCGCAGTTTGGGGATGGAGGTAGTCGCAGAAGGTGTCGAAACCGCCGTCCAATTGGCTCAAATGCGGGCGATCGGCTGCGAGTACGGTCAAGGGTACTTTTTCTCGAAACCACTCGACAGTGAAGCAGCTACAGCTTTGTTGAGGCGATCGCCCAAATGGTAATCCGATCTACAATAGTTAGTAGGGTGCGTCAGTCCGCAAACGCTCGATCGTCGCCCCACAACTTCACCTGATGCACCCTACAAACTTACTCATACCAAAACCTATGTCTCAATCAATCGCCCCAGTTTTAGAAGAAAAAGAAGTTGATACTTCACCTACTTTAACCTTTGAAGAATACAGAGTTTGTCAAAGCAATGACGATGTACAATACGAACTGTACAAAGGCAAATTAATACCAATGGCAACGGCTAGCGCATTACATACAAGCATCTGCGAATATTGGGTTTACAAATTACAGCGCTATCTCGCTGAACACAATCTCGATTTAGTAGTAAAAACTTCTGTAGGAGTCAGAACAGAAGGTGCTACATCTTGCATTCCCGATGTACTTGTCTGCACTCAAAGTTTGTGGGAACAAATACTTGCCAAGCCTGGTTCAGGCATCCTTGACTTAGGAGAAACACCGCTATTAGTAGTAGAGGTAGTGAGTGAAGATCGACGGGCAGATTACATGATTAAACGAGCACAGTATGAATTAGCGAATGTGCCAGAATATTGCATTGTTGACCCTAAATGTGGGAAGCAAAAAATCAGAATTTTAGCATTTATTGAAGGTGAAGATGGTTACACGCATACAGATTTCTTTCCGGGTGAAGAGATTGTATCTGTAGTATTTCCAGATTTCGTTTTATCGGTGGATGAAATACTAAATCCACCATTGGTGGAGGAGTTAGTGAAGGCAGAACGAGCTCAGTTGCAGGAATTCCAGCAGCAAGCTGCAATGGAACGTCAACGCGCTGAGGAGCAGCGTCAACTCGCTGAGGAGCAGCGTCAACTCGCTGAGCAGCAGCGTCAACGCGCTGAGGAGCAGAGTCAACTCGCTGAAAGATTAGCAGCGAGGTTGCGGGAATTGGGAGTAGATCCTGATACTGTTGTTTAAATTTAAAATAATCATAAATACTCGCTGAGGTCACAAACCCATGTCTCAATCAATCGCCCCAGTTTTAGAAGAAAAGCAAACGGATACTTCTCCTACTTTAACCTTTGAAGAATATCGAGTGTATGAAGGAGAATCTGATGTAAAATACGAACTGTACAAAGGCAAATTAATCCCGATGCCAACAGCAACAATTTTACACATCAAAATTTGCGAATATTTAGTTTACAAAATCCAGCATTACCTCGCGGCTCACAATCTCGACTTAGTAGTAAAAACTAATCTTGGAGTGAGAACCGATGAAAATAAATCTCGGATTCCCGATGTAGTTGTCTGCACTCAAAGTCTTTTAGAACAAGCTGCTGCTAGGCCAGGTGCAGGCATCCTCGATTTTGATGAAAAGCCACTATTAGTGGTAGAAGTGGTGAGCCAAGATCGGCGGGCAGATTACGCGATCAAACGGGGAGAATACGAACTCGCGAATGTGCCAGAATATTGCATTGTCGATCCTAAAAGTGGTAAGCAAAAAATTAGGCTTTTAGCATTTATTGATGGTGAAGAGAGTTATACGCAGACAGATTTCTTGCCTGGTGAGGAAATTGTGTCTGTGGTATTTCCAGATTTGGTTTTATCAGTGGATGAAATACTGAATCCACCATTGGTGGAGGAGTTAGTGAAGGCAGAACGAGCTCAGTTGCAGGAATTCCAGCAGCAAGCTGCAATGGAACGTCAACGCGCTGAGGAGCAGCGTCAACTCGCTGAGCAGCAGCGTCAACTCGCTGAGCAGCAGAGTCAACTCGCTGAAAGATTGGCGGCGAGGTTGCGGGAATTGGGCGTAGATCCTGATTCTGTGTAGGATATTGGACGAAGTGCGATCGACCTTCCTCAGTCTCAATCATCTAGCAGTAAATCGCGCAGAAAATAAAAGCGATCGCGCCCCAAGCTCTCTCCTTTAATTCGCCCTAAGTAACCTGTCAATGGTGAGGAAAGTTCTACTAGAATTTCGTGCATTGCTTCATAGTTTAAAGGTTGGGGCGACATAGAAAAGGCATAAGCACCGTGAAGCTGATTAAACTCAACATTTTCGGATTTTGTTCTTTCCAAAAAGTCTTTTACTAGCTGAACTATGTACGATCGCACTTTAAGCTTTTTCCGCACATCGTCAATATAGCGATTAACCTTAGCATCGGCTTCCTCACCAAATGGCTGTTGTTCTAAACAAGGTTTTAACTGTAATAAATCGATCGAACCTGCTTGCTTAGCTTTCAATTCAACTAATCTTTGCAATGTTTCAGGGCGAATTACATTCATTTTACTACCAATAGCTGCTTGATTAGCTGGATTAGTTAAAGGCCCAGCCGCTAAAATAATTTTAACCGATTGATCGAACTTATCTTGACCCAAGTGAGTCAAACCTAAATGAACCAATTGACCGGTGACCTTATTACGTACACTTTTTTCATGTTTGCTAGCTTTGCACTCTCCCGCTACTGGATATGGAGTCTCGCAATAAAAGTCTAAACCACCAGCGCCGCCAGTTGATTCTGGATTGAGACTAGCTTTAGGATTAGTGTTAGAATTGGCAAATCCTAGCTTGACTAAACTTTGGCGGACTAATTTTTCAAATGTATTACCGTCGCTAGAGTTGCCGATTTGTGCGATCGTTTTAATCCAATCTAAATCAGGATCTGGTTTTGCTGTAGGTAAATTTTCTGACCAACCTAGAAATATTTTGATTTCTGCGTCTAGTTGTTTGGCTTTTGGGTTGGTGGTGGATAAATGCACTAATGCACTTTGCAACTCTTCCAATTCTGGATGTTCTGGCGGCTCTAGTTTTTCCAGTTGTTGACGGCGTTTGGCAAAGATATTATCGCTCAACACTGGGGTTGAATCATTAACAGTTAGGGAATTTGGCAAAGATATAAAATTGCCGCTAGATTGCACTGGCATTTCAAACGGCTGAGGTAGGAGATAAACCCGCAGGTAAGCTACAAAAATAAAAGGACGCTGCTGGAGAATTTGCTGTAATGCCTCTGTTTTCCAGACTGTTAACTGTGACAAAGCCTCTAATGATTCTGAATTACCCAGTGGTTTGCACAATTCGCACCTAGCCCAAGCTTTGATCGAAACTTTATCAGAATTTAACTGAGCAAGTGCGTTTGCGTTTTGAGCGACAGGCAAAAAACTTGAGCGATAATGTTGCTCGTGGGGTAGCAAGTTCATCCAAATATTGGCAGGGTACAAAGCAAACTTCTGCCCCGGATCAATAAATTTCCGGGGCACAGCCACAATTAATCGCCCTATAATTAACGCTTCAACATCAGCAGCAGGTAGACGCAGGGCATTGTAAATCAAAACAGATGCGCTCATAATTCACTAAATAAATCACTCAAGTCATCCGATTCATCTGTATTATCAATAGTCGGCGGATTAAGAAGGTCTTCTAAAAGTTGACGTTCATCTTCATCATCAACAACAGGCATGATACCAGATGGATCGCTCAATATCTCTCGCAGTAAAGGATTGTCAAAAGTTAGCTGCTTCTGAGAGATGAAATCAAAAACTTGATTTTCCGTTAAATTATAGTCTCTGCACTTTTTACAAACAGAATAAACAGCGATTAGAGGTTTTATTTGCTCTTCTATCAAATCTGCGATTTCACCACCTCTTTCTTGAGGTGATACCAGTTGTTCAAGTAACTTGTATGCTTGAGCGGTCTTCTTTATTGTTTCGATTTTGGCTTGAGAACGGACTAAACAACCGCGAGTCAGATCAAATTTTTCATAATCTATTAAACGCCTCAATCCAGCAACTAATTCACTCTGAGAAGACTGAATAACGGCAATGCCAATTTTGACAGTCTTTCCATTTTCTGTGCCAATTACTTTGAAGTTAATCCAATCACCATTTTTGGCTTTTGGCTTAATTTCAGTAGTAACCTGTTCAATCATCACTCCTTCGATTGTATGACCTTTCAACGTTTCAAAACCGAAGTAAAGAGCTTTAGCAATTATGGAATTATTCTCCATATAGTCTACGAGACCTGACTCAAGTTCCCTGAGAGCAAGTTCAAATCGCTCAAAAGGATCTTCTGGAAGAGCAGGTGTAGAAACTTTAAAATTTTCTTCACACCATGTCAAAGCTTCCCGTACCGCTGGCTTATTTTTGCCGTATTCTTTGAGTTGATTTTCTTCAAAAGGATATAGCTGATTGTGAGGCTTTAAATTCCTGAATTCATAGAAATCTTTCAGCCACAAAGTTACTATCTCTATCATTGAATTGCCATCAAGAAAGTTTAATTCAATTGGCTTTCCTTTTGTATGTGTTGATAGTCGAGCTGGTGTACCGCCCGACATCAGCTTGATTTTATGTGTCCAAGTATTGGGCAGCATTACTGTGAGAATGACAACTCCTTGACCGAGTTCCGATTGATTGAGAGTATCGTGGAGGCGTTTAACTAAATCAGCAATTACCATTTCTGTTGGCAAGCCATCATCAGTAGAGTTGTTTTTGACATCTATTTCATCAAAACAAATGATGACTGGGTTGTAGCAACTCACCAAATTCACTATTTGCTGAACTGTATTAAGAGCTTCAGCTTCTCTATCTTGATTTGTTTTACCAGAATTTGCTGGCAATCCCAGTTCCTCAGCCTTAGACTTATCTAGTTCCTCACCTGACAACCATTTGATTGCAAAGGCTGACTGAATTTTTGAAAGCGTCCACAAAACAGCACGAATAATATAAGGATCAGCATTAGGCTTTGTTTGGCAAACTTTTTGACTCAGAGTGTTCATAAAACTCTTATTTTTAGCCGCCCAACTAGCACATACTTTATCAAATCGGTCAAGAAGATTGGCGGGTGAAAGGTTTGGAGCATCAGCACTTATAGCTTTCAAGCCTTGATTTGCCATTGCTGCGGCTACTTCCTGCCACTGCATCACCCCTTGATTAACTGGGTGACTCAAACTATTTGCTAATGTTTGCTGAAATTGGTACTTAATCAAGTTTAAGTCGGTGTAATTATTGACGCTTGCATAGACAAACAAAGCGCCACCATCTCGTTCTAGTCGATGGCGAATGCGAGCGAGAACATGGCTTTTACCGACTCCTTGCGGAGCAGTTAGGGCAAGGGAACTAACTTTTTCTTGACTGGATTGACTGGTTCGCACCAGCTCAACGGCCTGAAAAACTGCATCAGAAGCGTGTTTGTTGAGAGTGGGAACATCGGGGAATCCTTTTCCCCAAATATCCTGCTCTTTGACAATGCCAGTTTTGCTAAATGGATTGTGACTTTGGATGGCAGCTTTGAGGGATTCTATGGGAGATGCGGCTGAATTTTCCATAATAATTGGGTGTGAGGTAACAAACTACAAAAAGATTCAGGGTAATTTTAGGCGTTCAAGCGCTTGGCGTAGTTACGAAATCCAACGCCAGAGATGGTAATTGAGTCCTCGCGTTTGTCTGGGGTGATGTCTGGCATTTCTCCAGCCATTAGCTGAAAAATATCATTAGCCTGCATTTCCAACAGCCACTCATTGAATTGCGATCGCCCTACCCTTTCCCCGATCGCCCGCCGCATCCGATAAATCGGCACTAAATCGTCTAAGTTGTAATCCCGATTCAAGCTGTCGTATACATCCAACGCCACAGCCTTAAAATCCTCATAGGATACGATCGCCCTTACATCCCCTTTCCCCTTCTCAACCGCAACACCCGCCGCACCATCCTGATGCCGAATCCACTTCAACAAAGCATTTCCCAGCCGCGTACCAATTTGAGAACCATCAAACTTAAACAGAGAATCCCGACTTTTCAAGCCATCCGCTAAAACTTCTTTCCCCTTCGCGCTCAATTCCACCAGCGTCACCCGATTTACCAGCGAATAGACGATCGCCCCAGCTTCCTGCAACTCACCGAGCACATCCCGATATTTCACACTCGTCTCATTAGTACGCACAATCCGCTTAGTCAACTCGCCCTTTTTAACCATCATCTTGCCGTCGCCCAAATACCACAAATTCAGCAGCACCCGAACTTTTGCCTTCGCATCCCACACCGCTTGCTCTTCGGGCGTCCTAGTTTGAGACACCGCGATTTCATTGTTCTCAGACATATCCATACCTTTAAATACTTGTTATTAGTATCAAATTTTACCAGGAATTTTGCTGAAAAACATCTAAAGTTTTCAGCAAAATGCGGCACGAGGCTGCGCACAACGGATGCTTGTATCAATTCCGGCTGCGCCGGAATGACAAGCGAGGACACGGCAGTGCCGTTTCCC
>ENA-OFCE01001048-OFCE01001048.1-metagenomes-genome-assembly--contig:-NODE-1048-length-15281-cov-2.311310_pt1 | contig 15281 bp, 18 predicted proteins | sample MGYA00153388_OFCE01 | MGnify analysis MGYA00153388
CGCCTTAAAGATCGCTGGAAAATCTCCCCAGTGTCGCGCTTCCCGTGTCAGTCCGCGCAGAAAGACCCAGTTGCTCATCCTGCGGCACGTTTGTCAGAAGCCTGGCTGGCGTACCAGCGTGCCCGTGCTGCACAATCATGCTGCTCGCGCAACGTACCTGTAGGCAGCCAGCGCTGATGGCCGCAAGCGGCACGGGTGAGGAAATCAAGCCAGATCATGTGACGACGCAGCACGCGCTGTTGACGATGCGCGGCCAACGGATTGAAAATACCCAGGCGCGAAAGCACCTGGCGCGGACGCTTTTTGATCCACAGCCAGGAGCCCATCTCAAGCGTGAGTGGCAGGAAGACCTTTTCCTTTTCGCCAGCGGCTTTCAGATACAAATGGTCCCACAAATCTCCGTGCGTTAGATACTGATGACTTTGTGGTTCAAATAGATAATTGTGATTCGGATAGGTTTGATCGAACAGGCCTTCCAGCGCGTGAATTTCGGCCAGGTGTTGTATCGGCACGACTGTGTGCGCGTGTGGAAACCAGATTCGATCCTGTGCTCCAAAGCCGGAATGGCAATCCAGCGTGATGCTGAAGTCGTGCGTGAGTAGCTCTTCTTCGACAACCTGGCAGACCGTCTGGCTTTCAATTTCCATCGGTGCGTTAGCGACGCCGCGATACCACGGCAAACGTGCGCTTATTCGTTGGCCGCTGAGCATGAATGGAACTTTTTCCGTTGCCTCAACCGGTGCATTGCGCATGAGATCGACGCCATTCGGGTTGCAACGCGTACCCAACCACATACCGCCCGGATTGACCAGCGGCATAAAGACGAGGCGAATACTCGCTAGCTGCTGATGTAGCAAGTCGTCCCATGCCAGACGTGCAAGCAAACTCTGCAAGTAAGTCAACAACACTTGGGTGCCGATTCTCTCCAAACCGTGGATGCCGGCGAAAAATCCTACCGCCGGCACCTTGGGGTCGGGGTTGCCGAGTGACAGGGAATACACCGGCAAGCGTTGATTATCGACCTCAACTTCACACCGTTTGCGCACCGTCAGATAGGGCGAGTTGCTATCAACGATGCGCGCCAGCTCGTGCAGCTCAGGAAAGTCTATGGTCTTCAAATCCATCTTGCCCGATCTAGCCGTGGTTCTGCTCGCAACACGAAATGGCCGGTTGGACGATCCACTTGGCAGCGACAAAGTGTCTGGCGCGGCACTTAATCTCGTCGTCACTTCAAATTCCAGCTTGATATGCGCTGGGAGCCTACTTCTTTGGCCTGCCTGTTTTTATGACTGCCAGCGTGCCTACAAGCGTAATTAACTGGGCCGAATCCAGTTTGTCCAGCGCGCGCAAACCGGCGCGAAGCAATTCACTTTTCTTCACCGCTGACTTGCCGCTAAGCGCTTTCTCCTTAAGTGCATCAATAAGATCATAGTCAAAAGACGGCATTGTGAAACTGTCACGAATGAGCTTCACTTTCTTGGGCTTTGTATCCTTCGCAGGTGTCGATACGACTTTCTTCGATGGCAATGCGGCTTTCTTTACCTCAGGCACTGCTTTAGGTGCCTTGGCGACAGTTGGTTTCCTGGCGGGGACTCGTTTAGCGGATGGCACTGCCTTAGGCACAGTTTTGCGGACGGTCATGTTGTGATCCCTTTTTTTGGTTAATGGTGTAAACCATTTATACCGTTAAAATGTTCGTGTCGCAATAGTCATATTTCTGAAATGTAGTTGTGCATGATGTGTTGTGTAACGCGATGCTGCACTTGCATCGTCTTTGTAAAGTGCTCCCAACTTTATGCAACGGTAACCGGAGTGGCCGCAAAGTTCATGCGGCAGATCTGTCTCGTAATCGTCGGGTAATTCGACGCTTGGCTCGCGCCGACCATGGCGCCGCTGTCATGAAACCAACATGTTTTTCATGCATGCTGCAATACTGATAAATGACGGAGTATGGAGACGTGACGGGATGCTGCCTTGCACGGACATGACTATGACACCAACAATACAAAAAGAGCGGCGCGTCGCGCTACTGCTTAACTGGCGTGGCAAAGGTTACGCGCGTCCACATTATGGGTTGGTCGATGACGAGGAATTATTCCGCACCGGAAAGTCGACCTTCCTCAGCACGGATGGCCGACAACTTTCTGCCACACGCGCCGAGCTATTGCTCCTGCAGTACGTGGCTGGTGATGTTGCCGAAACGTGTCCGCCAAGCTGTTAAGCAATTTTTTCAATTGGGTTGCATCGCGCCTGTCAATCCTTCCGGATTGGCGTCGTAATCGACAGAGTAGTTCCGCCATTGTCGCGTGACCATCGAATGCGCAGCGCTTGCGGAGCGCACAATGGAGTCGCGCCATTGGACCCGACCGGCAAAAGCAGCCAATACCTCGACCGAGTCAGCCCCGAGCCGATCACAGCTTCTTAAGTGTGCCCAAGCTACCGTTTCGGCCATCGTTTGAACCACATCGAGCAACGCCGCAGACTTGCCGCCCAACTCGGTCAGGTTGACCCGATCTACCGTTGGCTCCAACTCTTTGAACACGTAACCACGACTGCGTACTCCGACAAAGCCCAACAATGCTGGCGGGATCGCTTGCGATATGCGTTGAATGGAAACCACGCGCTCGGCGTCGTTTTTCCAGTGCGGCTGGGTGACGGCGATTCTTGTCGCAAGCGCTGACGCGTTGGCGAACTTGATGTCGATCAGATATTGTCCGCCAGCACTTCCGTCGCCGCGCACCAGTGCCACGTAACGCTCCAGGCCCAAGCTTCCATTACCAGCGATGCGCCGGGCAATGTCGACGGGCTCAAAGAAAGCAGGTAGCGGCTGCGTAATCGCAAATGCGTGCAGAATCGAACAAGCCTGCGCGCGATCTTTGGCTGAAATGGCCAGCGATTTCTCGCCGTCCGTCAGCAAGCGTCGCTTGCCCGACTTGCTGACCGTGCGCTCGTTTATTAGATCCCTGCGGCGCCGACCCTTGAGGCTTTGCAATAGTTTCTTGACGGGGCCAGTCGCAAGCGCACGCTCGGTCCAGCGGGGCTTACCTGCGACGACGTTGGCAATGTAATGGTCAAGGAAGTGCTGGATCATTTTCCCGGCGGTCGCATCGCTTATTTTGAGTGGCTGGGCCGCGATCAATATGCTCGTCAAAAGACGCACCAGTTCAAATGCCACGGGCGCGATACAGCTTTCATCGAAATCTACAAGATCAAAATAGACGAGGCGGTTGTCACGTTTGTAACTACCAAAGTTCTCAAGATGCAGATCGCCTCAAGCGAGCACCAATGGCGACGATTCAAGGGAACGACGCATCGCCAACGTGTCATAAAAAAGTGCGGCTGTGCCGCGAAAGAAGGCATATGGATCAGCACGTAACATCGAAAGCTTCATTCTCAAGCGCTCTGGATCACGTCCCTTATTGTGGAAAAGGATAGACTTCGTTTCGGTTTGCATAATCGTGACCGCGTCCGCGTTAGAGTGAGGAGATTACACGGTAAACGAAAATTTAACGGTTCGACACCACACATACGGGTGCAGTTGAATTTGCAGGCGAGCAACTCAGCAAGGTAAGGTCAATCCCACGATCAATTCAGGCTGGCCAACATGGTGATTAAAAATCAAACTCTAGTACTGGCGGGCGTTTCGGGCACGAATGCTGCCACAATCCCCGCCGACTGGCGGTCTACGTCCTAAGGGTGTGTTCCTTGAAAGCCGACCTTTGAAAAGCGCGACAATCGCGGACTTAAATTCACATCAACGTTACCGCGGCTGTCACCGCATCGTCACGTACAGGCGCTACATTCCGCGCTATGGATCTCATTCTTTGGCGCCATGCGGACGCCGCCCCAGTCAAGAATGAAAGTGAGCCTGACATACAACGACGTCTGACCGGCAAAGGCCGCAAGCAGGCGACAGTAATGGCGATCTGGCTTGAGCGCCATCTGCCGGATAGCGTAAGAGTGCTCGCTAGCCCGGCCACGCGCGCGCAAGAAACAGCAGGAGCGCTCGGCCGAAAGTTTGTCACAGTGCCGGAGTTGGCAACAGGTGCCGATGCTGCGCAGTTACTGCACATCGCGGGTTGGCCGGACAGCCGGAACGCGGTGTTGATTGTCGGGCATCAACCGACACTCGGTCGTGTAGCCTCACTGCTGCTGTTGGGTGAAGAGCAGGAGCTGAGTATGCGTAAGGCCGCTGTTTGGTGGATCACCAACCGGCTACGCGACGATGAATTTCGGCCCAGCCTGCGTGCTGAAGTCAAAGAGCCCTGCGTGCTGCGATATGTCCAGAGTATCTCTGATACTAATGCAGGCGACGCGTTTCTTCGCTGCGTGCGAAGCAAATTCTGTATTCCGGATGAGTGTTGCGCAGTGTGCAGCCAGCGACACCTGCGATAGCTGTTAACAGGGTCACACGCAGGCGCTGGAATATGCTGTGATTGCCGTCCCGCAAGGCCACCTTCACGGCGCTAGCCATATGACAGATTTATTGCGAGAAATATTTGCTGACGCCGCCGCCCTATACTGTTTTGTACTTCTAATTGCGTGTAATCTTTGCAGCCGATTGTCGCGCAGCACTAAATTTTCGTCCCAGATTTTTTTCGACTCAACCTTTGCAGAAATGTCCGATGAATAACATCAAGAAAGTCGCCAAGTACGTCGCAAAGCATCCGGAAACGGCGCCGACTGTAACGCTATTGGAGCTGGCGGTCGCACTCGAGACCGGGGCGGGATTTTCGTTTACTAAACTCTATGAACTCGATCACAACGAGTTTGTACTTGCAATGGGAATGATCGATGACTGGCGGCTTGATCGGCACTACATGTCCAAGCTTCGCTTGCTCGATCACGCCGAGATCGGGGATTTGCCACCACGGAAATAACCGTCGCTGACGCTGCTCCCACTCGGCCGACCCGCCCCACTCGATGTTGGCAGGTCGGCCACATGATAAGGTTGAAGCTACGCCGTTGCAATTTCAATCGTATTGCAATGACATGGCATTTCCGTTTCAGCCGTTGTTTTGGCTTGTCCTCGTTGTCGCCCCGCCCAAAAAAACGGCACCGCTTTTACGGTGCCGCTAAATTTCCACCGAGGTGATTCACCTTAAATATGCGGTGATCGGCGGGAGGAGGCCCTACAAGTAAAACAGACTACGCCAGTTAAGTGACTGCGCGATGGCAGTCCCGTGGCGGCAATATGACAAACCGGCGCCCGGCGCCTGCCACATGCCTTACAATCGCCGCACGCCTCCCGACCCATATTCCGCGCGCCCGGGCTGGGCGCACTAAAATTTTCTGCCCATGTCTAGTAGGCTAATCCGCCAGGAAGCCATCGATGCATTCTTGGGCGAGGCAGCCTTGGACTCGCCTTTTCTTCGAGCGCGCGACAAAATCAGTGAGCCGTGGCTACGCACCGTTGATTCGAGTGAACAGGGTGCCGAAAGTCGACTGGATCTTCAGCGATAGTCAGGGAGTTTACGGCAGCCGCAAGTTTGCCCGAGGCGCAGTTACAAGCTATAATCGTGTGCTTTGCTGGCTCTTTGGAATTGTCACTTGCGTAAGCGTTTTGTTATCGGCAACTGGAAACTCAACGGCAGCGTCAAGACCAATGGCTTGTTGCTGGACGCACTTAAAGCTGGAATCGGCCCCGTAGAGCTCGGCAAAACTTGTGCAGTGTGTGTCCCGACCCCATATCTTGCGCAGGTTCAGGCGGGATTGACGGGCTCAGGCATCGAATGGGGTTCGCAGGATGTTAGTCGCATGGAATCCGGGGCTTACACCGGAGAAGTTTCTGCAGGCATGGTGGTGGAATTCGGTGCGAGATTTGCATTAGTCGGTCACTCGGAGCGGCGGGCAGTTTTTGGCGAATCCGACTCTGTGGTCGCTGAAAAGTTCGGCGCAGCACTTAAGTCCGGACTGGTTCCAGTGCTATGTGTGGGCGAGTCGTTGGCAGCTCGGGAAAGCGGGGAAACCGAGGAAGTGGTTTGGCGACAATTGAACGCGGTCATTGAAGCGCATGGCGTAAAAAATTTGACTTTAGCAGTTTTGGCTTATGAGCCGGTTTGGGCGATTGGGACAGGTAAGACGGCGACTCCTGAACAAGCGAATGAAGTGCATGCGTTTCTTCGCGGCAAAGTAAAAGTTTTGAACCCTCAGGTCGGGGAGAATTTATCGATTCTCTATGGCGGTAGTGTGAAGAAATCCAACGCTGCCGAGTTGTTTGCCCAGTCGAATATCGACGGGGGATTGATAGGTGGGGCTTCGTTGGTCGCTGAAGAATTTTTAGGTATCTGGAAAGCGTTGTAATGCGCCGTTCCCGATTGAATGGATCTAGCACAGGCAATTAAAGGAAAAGTGTCATGTTGTTAAATGTTATTTTGACGATTCACGTGATGTTAGCGATTGCGATCGTCGTTCTGGTGTTGGTGCAACACGGCAAGGGGGCTGACATGGGTGCAGCATTTGGCACAGGATCTGCGGGTAGCTTGTTTGGCTCTTCAGGGGCCGCGAACTTTCTGTCTCGCTCTACCGCTGTATGCGCGGGCCTTTTCTTTGTCACGAGCCTTAGCCTTACCTATTTCTATGCACCCAAGTCTGCCACCGGTGTGATGGGTGGCGTGATGCAGTCGGTGCCAGTGAAAGAAGGCACGGCAGCGTCGATTCCAGCGTCAAGTGGAATTCCGGCAGCGACAGACGTGCAAAAACCGGCGCCACAGCAGATTCCCAAGTAATTTCGCAGTAAAATTAAGTTCTGAATCAGTGCCGTCGTGGTGGAATTGGTAGACACGCTGTCTTGAGGGGGCAGTGCAGAAATGCGTAAGAGTTCGAGTCTCTTCGTCGGCACCATTGATCGAAAGTCGTAGCGGGGGCTGTTTCCGCATTATAGGATTGTGTGAAAATTGGTCACTTGGCGTCGTGGCGATAAGGCGTTCACCTAAATGCTAGAGAATTATTTTCCGATCCTGATCTTCATCCTTGTCGGTGCCGCCATCGGTGTGCTGCCGCTCATCGGAACCAAAGTGCTGTCCGTTTTGCTAGGGCATGACCGGCCCTACCCGCAAAAACTTTCCCCATACGAATGTGGCTTCGAGGCCTTCGAAGATGCACGCATGAAGTTCGATGTGCGGTATTACCTCGTCGCAATTCTGTTCATTTTGTTCGATCTTGAGATCGCATTCCTATTTCCTTGGGCGATCGTTTTGCAGGAAATAGGCTGGTTCGGATTCTGGGCAATGATGGTGTTTCTTGGCATCCTCGTCATTGGCTTTATCTATGAGTGGAAAAAGGGCGCACTCGATTGGGAGTAGCAAGCCAGAAGTCGTAGCCTCCCAGGCGAGGGGCGCTAAAAAGTTGCGTTGAGAGTTGTAAAGCCTAAAGTTGGAATAAAAATAGTTTTTTAAGCGCGCGGACATTAAGCAAATGAAACTTCGTATCAACCTGGAGCAACGCAATGCCTGAAGGCGGTGTTTCGCAACAAGGATTTGTGACAACGTCGGTCGATAGCGTTCTCAACTGGGCGCGTACTGGTTCGATGTGGCCGATGACGTTTGGTCTGGCCTGTTGCGCGGTCGAAATGATGCATGCGGGTGCTTCGCGTTACGATCTGGATCGCTTCGGCATCGTGTTCCGTCCCAGTCCGAGACAGTCGGATGTGATGATTGTTGCCGGCACGCTTTGCAACAAGATGGCACCCGCGCTGCGCAAAGTTTACGATCAAATGGCAGAGCCGCGCTGGGTGATTTCGATGGGTTCGTGTGCAAATGGTGGCGGTTATTACCACTATTCATATTCGGTCGTGCGTGGTTGTGATCGTATCGTGCCGGTGGACATCTACGTACCTGGCTGTCCGCCGACGGCTGAGGCTTTGTTGTATGGGTTGATTCAGTTGCAAAACAAAATCAAACGAAACAATACGATCGCGCGCTAACACGATGTCGCCCAAACTTGAAAAACTTAAAGCTGTTGCTGAATCTGTGCTTGGGACACGGGCGGCGAAAGTTATTGTCGACACCAATGAACTAATCGTTGAAATCAGGGCTGCCGACTTGACCGACGCAATGACGACTTTGCGCGATGACCAATCACTTGCGTTTAGCCAGTTAATCGATGTGTGCGGCATGGACTACACGGGCTTCGGCGACGCGTGGGACGGCGCGCGCTATGCCGTTGTCTATCAGCTCTTGTCAATTCAACATAACTGGCGCTTGCGCGTGCGGTGCTTTTGTACCGACGACGAATTTCCGATGGTCGACACTGTGAATGAAATCTGGGCCTCGGCGAACTGGTACGAGCGCGAAGCGTTTGACCTTTACGGCATCGTTTTCAACGGCCACCCTGATTTGCGTCGCATCCTTACTGACTACGGTTTTGTCGGCCATCCTTTCCGTAAGGATTTCCCCGTTACGGGGAATGTGGAAATGCGATACGACCCCGAACAGCAGCGTGTGGTGTATCAGCCAGTGACCATTGAACCGCGTGAAATTGTGCCGCGCGTGATCCGCGAAGACCATTACGCAGAGCGAAAATAATCGTGGCGGAGATCAAAAATTACACAATGAATTTTGGCCCGCAGCATCCAGCGGCGCATGGCGTATTGCGATTGGTGTTGGAGCTTGACGGCGAAGTCATTCAGCGCGCCGACCCACACATCGGCCTACTGCACAGGGCGACCGAGAAGCTCGCCGAAACGCGTACCTACATTCAAAACCTGCCGTACATGGATCGTCTCGATTACGTGTCGATGATGGTTAACGAGCATGCGTACGTGATGGCAATTGAAAAACTCATGGGCGTGGAGGTGCCAGTGCGGGCCCAATATATTCGCGTCATGTTCGACGAGATCACGCGCATTCTGAATCACCTCTTGTGGCTAGGCGCACACGCGCTGGACGTGGGCGCAATGACGGTGTTTTTGTATGCATTCCGCGAACGTGAAGACCTTATGGATACCTACGAAGCGGTCTCGGGTGCGCGCATGCATGCGGCATATTACCGTCCGGGTGGTGTGTACAGGGATTTGCCGGAGCGCATGCCGCAATACACGATCACCCATGGCCGAAACGCGTCCGCAATCTCGAAGATGAACGAAAACCGGCAAGGCTCATTGCTGGACTTCATCGATGATTTCACCAAGAGATTCCCAGGCTACATTGACGACTACGAGACCTTGCTGACGGACAATCGCATCTGGAAACAGCGACTCGTTGGGATAGGGGTAGTCACGCCGGAGCGCGCGCAAAATTTGGGCTTTACCGGTCCGATGCTGCGGGGCTCGGGTATTGCCTGGGATTTGCGCAAGAAGCAGCCTTACGAAGTTTATGGTGACCTTGATTTCGATATTCCCATTGGCACCAATGGCGATTCGTATGACCGCTATCTGGTGCGGATTCAAGAGATGCGCGAATCGAACAAGATCATCAAACAATGCGTTGGTTGGCTGCGCAAGAATCCTGGTCCCGTCATAAGCGACGACCATAAAGTCGCTCCGCCTTCGCGGGAAAACATGAAGTCGAATATGGAAGAGTTGATCCATCACTTCAAGCTCTTCACGGAAGGCTTTCATGTGCCGCCAGGCGAGACCTACGCGGCGGTGGAGCATCCGAAGGGTGAGTTTGGTATTTATCTGGTTTCGGATGGCGCCAACAAGCCATTCCGGCTGAAGATCAGGGCACCAGGATTTCCCCATTTGGCAGCGCTCGACGAAATGTCCCGTGGCCATATGATTGCCGACGTGGTCACTATCATAGGTACCCAGGACATTGTATTTGGAGAAATTGATCGATGAGCACTTTGGCGCTTATATCAGATGACTCCAAACGCAAGATTGATCGCGAAATTGCGAAATTTCCGGCTGATCAAAAACAGTCTGCCGTCATGGCGGCGCTGGCGATTGCGCAGGATCAGCACGGCTGGCTCTCGAACGCTGTGATGGATGAAGTCGCGCAATACCTCGGGATGCCGACAATTGCCGTGTACGAGGTGGCAACCTTTTACAACATGTATAACTTGAAGCCGACCGGTAAGTGCAAAATTACTGTTTGCACTAATTTGCCTTGTGCACTTTCGGGCGGGGTCGATGCAGCGGAATACTTGAAAAACAAGCTGGGCGTGGATTGGCGGGAAACCACGGCAGACGGCAATTTCACGCTCGTTGAAGGCGAGTGCATGGGTGCCTGCGGGGACGCACCGGTATTGCTGGTAAACAACAAACGCATGTGCAGCTTTATGTCGAACGACAAACTCGATCAACTCATTGAGGAGTTGAAATGATGGCAGCTACAGCCAAGTTCCTCGATTACGGTCCGGATGCCATTATTCTCAAGGGTCTCGATGGTAACAACTGGCGTTTGAAAGACTACGAGTCGCGCGGTGGTTACGCCGCACTCAAAAAAATCCTGCAAGAGAATGTGCAGCCTGCAGATGTCATTGCCGAAGTCAAGAAGTCAGCCTTGCGGGGGCGTGGCGGTGCGGGCTTTCCAACTGGCTTGAAGTGGAGCTTCATGCCACGCTCGTTTCCCGGTGCGAAATATCTCGTCTGCAATTCAGACGAAGGCGAACCGGGCACGTTCAAGGATAGGGACATCATTCGCTACAACCCACATATCCTGATCGAAGGCATGCTCATTGCTGGCTATGCGATGGGTGTCGAAGTGGGGTACAACTACATTCACGGCGAAATCTGGGCGGATTACGACCGTTTTGAAGAGGCGCTGGATGAGGCGCGCGCGGCCGGTTATCTTGGCGAAAAAATTCTCGGTTCGGCGTTTGGCTTTCAGTTGCATGCTTTCCACGGTTTCGGCGCCTACATTTGCGGTGAAGAAACAGCGCTGCTGGAGTCAATCGAAGGCAAAAAGGGGCAACCGCGTTTCAAGCCGCCTTTTCCAGCGAGCTTTGGCCTGTACGGCAAGCCGACAACAATCAATAACACTGAGACGTTCGCGGCTGTTCCCTACATCATGCGCGAAGGCGGTGAGGCTTTCCTGAACCTAGGTAGACCGAATAATGGTGGCACCAAGCTTTTTTCGATGTCGGGCAATGTTGCGCGCCCCGGCAACTATGAAGTCAGGCTTGGTACGCCATTTGCGAAGCTGTTGGAGATGGCAGGCGGCATGCGCGGCGGTAAGAAAATCAAAGGCGTCATTCCCGGAGGCTCGTCCATGCCTGTCATCAAAGGTGACGTCATGATGAATACTGATATGGACTACGACTCCATCGCAAAAGCAGGCTCGATGCTGGGCTCCGGTGCTGTCATCGTAATGGATGAAGATACCTGCATGGTCAAGGCTGCTGAGCGGCTCGCGTATTTCTACTATGAGGAATCTTGCGGTCAATGCACGCCGTGCCGTGAAGGCACCGGCTGGTTGTACCGCATCATTCATCGCATCGAGCATGGTTTAGGTAGACAAGAAGATCTCGATCTTCTACTCAATCTGGCAGACCAGATTCAAGGCAGAACGATCTGTGCATTGGGTGATGCCGCCGCAATGCCGGTCAGGGCTTTCGTAAAAAATTATCGCGAAGAATTCGAGTACCACATCGCGCACAAACACTGCATGGTTGGTCCGGGTGGATACTCGACAAATCCTGCCGTCCAATCACTGGCTATGGCGGCAGAGTAATCATGGTTAATCTCGAAATTGACGGTAAACAAGTTTCGGTTGAAAGCGGCGCCACCGTGATGGAGGCCGCTAACAAGATCGGCACATTCATTCCGCATTTCTGCTATCACAAGAAATTATCGATTGCCGCCAATTGCCGCATGTGCCTGGTGCAGGTTGAAAAAGCACCGAAGCCATTGCCGGCTTGTGCCACACCTGCCACCGAAGGCATGAAGGTTCAGACCAGTTCCGAGTACGCCAAGACTGCCCAGCAAGGCGTGATGGAATTTCTGCTCATCAATCACCCGCTTGATTGCCCCATTTGCGATCAGGGCGGCGAATGTCAGTTGCAGGATCTCGCAGTCGGCTATGGTGCATCCGCATCGCGCTATCAGGAAGCCAAGCGCGTCGTGGTCAACAAGAATCTCGGTCCTCTGATTGCTACCGACATGACACGTTGCATACACTGCACGCGCTGCGTTCGTTTCGGACAGGAAGTCGCCGGTGTCATGGAGCTCGGTCAAGCCGGGCGCGGCGAGCACTCGGAAATTCTAGCGTTCGTCGGCCAGACAGTCGACTCCGAATTGTCGGGCAACATGATCGACCTCTGTCCCGTTGGTGCGCTTACATCCAAGCCTTTCCGTTACACCGCGCGCAGCTGGGAATTGTCCCGTCGCAAATCGGTGGCACCGCATGATGCCTTGGGGTCCAATATTGTTGTGCAGGTGAAGCAGGATCGTGTGATGCGCGTCTTGCCTCTCGAAAATGAAGCCATCAATGAGTGCTGGCTGTCGGACAAGGATCGATTCTCATACGAGGGATTGAATTCGGAAGATCGGCTGACGCGGCCGATGATTAAGCAGGGCGGTCAGTGGATTGAGGTCGAATGGCAGCAAGCGCTTGAGTTTGTGGCGCATGGCCTGAAGGACATCAAAGCTACGCATGGTGCGGAATCGATTGCGGCATTGGCATCCCCGCATCAGACACTTGAAGAGCTGTATTTGTTGAACAAATTTATGCGCAGCATGGGCTCGAACAACATTGATGCGCGCCTGCGTCAGGCAGACACAAGCGCCGATGGCAACATCGCCGGCGCCCGCTGGCTCGGGATGAAGGTCGCTGATATTTCCAGTTTACAGAGCGTATTGGTCGTGGGGTCAAGCTTGCGTAAGGAGCAACCGTTGATTGCCAATCGCCTCCGTCAAGCCGCCAAAAAAGGTCTGCAAGTCAATATTGTCCATGTTGCGGATGATGAGTTGTTGATGAGGGTGGCCAATATCGCAGTCGCCGCCCCATCAGCTTTACCAGCCACGCTTGCAGCGGTCGCCAAGGCGCTCGCCGAGCTTACAGGCGGCACGCTCGACAAAGCGGTTGCAGACATCGTCAACGGCGCAACCACTTCGGCTGAGACGACGGCCATCGCCAAGAGCCTTGCCGACAAACAAAAAACAGCAGTACTGCTCGGCAATCTTGCACAGCATCACCCCAATTCATCAGCGCTGCACGCGCTTGGGCAGGAAATTGCGCGGCTGTCCGGCGGTGTGTTTGGCTTTCTCGGCGAAGCGGCGAACAGTGTGGGTGCGGAAGTTATTGGCGCAACTCCTAGTAACGAAGGGCTTTGCGCGCAAGGCATGGTTTCCAAACCGCGCAAAGCGTACATGCTGATCGGCGTCGAACCTGCTCTGGATTGTTACGACGCACCCGCAACCCTCGCGGCATTGAAATCGGCCGAGCTGGTGGTCTCGCTCGCAGTGTTCAAGGGCGATGTCGCTGATTACGCGACGGTCGCATTGCCGATCGCGCCGTTTACCGAAACTGCAGGGACGTTCGTCAATACCGAAGGCACCGTCCAGTCATTCAACGGCGTGGTCAAGCCACTCGGCGAAGCGCGCCCGGCGTGGAAAGCGTTGCGCGTGCTTGGCAATTTGCTTGATTTTTCAGGCTTTGAGCAGGAAAGCGTAGATGCTGTCCGCAAGGAAATTGCGCCCGACTTGCAAACATTCGTGAATTCAAAATTGAACAATGCGATTTCGAATGCGACGATCAAGATTGAAAAGTCACTCTCGGGCATCGAGCGCATAGGCGAAGTACCGATTTACGCGGCAGATTCTTTGGTGCGACGCGCAAACAGCCTGCAAAAGACGGCTGACACCAGAAATGCCAAGCACATTTTTATAGCGCCCGACGTTGCTGGCAAATTCGACATCGTCGACGGTGTCGATGTTCGAGTGTCTCAAGGTGGCGCGTCTGTTGTCTTGCAAGCCAGGTTGGATGCGCGATTGGCCGCAGGCTGTGTGCGTGTAGCCGCTGCCCTGCCTGAAACTTCAGCGCTGGGGCCAATGTTTGGCATTGTCACGCTCGAGAAAATCGCCATGGCCGCTGCGGCCGAATGACGGGGCGACCAGAAACCAACATGGACGCACTCGTTCAAACCCTGAATCAAGGCTTCATCACCACGCTGGGTGCGACCTGGGGTGCACCGGTTTGGGCGCTCACCAAGGCGCTCGTCATGGTGGTTATGGTAGTAGTGCCATTGCTGGTGTTTGTGCTTTATTTCCAGCTAGTCGAACGCTGGGTAATCGGTTGGATGCAAGTGCGCCGTGGACCGAATCGGGTGGGACCATTTGGCTTGCTGCAGCCCATCGCAGACGCGATCAAGTTATTTCTCAAAGAGCAGATTGTCCCCAGCGGTGCCAACAAAGCACTTTTTCTATTGGCACCGGCGCTATCGGTCGCGCCTGCCATGGCAGTCTGGGCAGTTATTCCATTTACGCCCAATTGGGTCGTTGCCAACGTCGACGCGGGGTTGCTGGTTGTGCTGGCGATGACGTCGATGGGTGTCTACGGCGTCATCATCGCTGGCTGGGCATCGAATTCCAAGTACGCGTTTATCGGCGCAATGCGTTCTGCAGCACAAGTCGTTAGCTACGAAATCGCGATGGGTTTTGCGTTGGTGGGCGGCCTGATGGCAGCGCAAACAATGAATCTCACGCAAGTGATTGCGCGACAGGATGGACCTTACGGCTTGCTGGAATGGTTTTTCTTGCCGCTGTTTCCATTGTTCATTATTCACTTCATTGCAGGCGTGGCCGAGACCAATCGCCATCCCTTCGACGTGGCAGAAGGTGAATCAGAGATCGTCGCGGGACCTTTGGTTGAGTATTCCGGGATGACGTGGTCGCTGTTTTTTCTGGCTGAGTACGCGAATATGCTGCTCGTCGCCACCATCTCCACCATCCTGTTCATGGGTGGATGGTTGTCGCCATTCCCCAGGGCGATTCCGCTGCTGGGCGAGCCGGGTATCTGGTGGCTGTTTGGCAAAATGATGTTCCTGATGTTGATGTTCGTCTGGATTCGCGCGTCGTTCCCGCGTTATCGCTATGACCAGATCATGCGCCTGGGCTGGAAAATATTCATTCCCCTGACTATCGTTTGGATCGTGGTGGTGGGATTGATGTTGATGGAGCCGATCAACAATCTGCCGGTGATTAACTGGTGGTTTGGAAAGCAAAGTGGATACTAAGCATGTTGAGTAGAGCCAAAGAACTCGTTGGTAGCTTGATGCTGTGGGAGCTCTTTCAGGGGTTGCGACTGACTGGCCGGCATTTGTTCGCCCGCAAAATCACGGTGCAATTTCCCGAAGAGAAGACGCCCCAGTCACCGCGTTTTCGCGGCTTGCACGCATTG
>ENA-OFCE01001052-OFCE01001052.1-metagenomes-genome-assembly--contig:-NODE-1052-length-15232-cov-3.100217_pt1 | contig 15232 bp, 11 predicted proteins | sample MGYA00153388_OFCE01 | MGnify analysis MGYA00153388
GTGAACCTGCCATTTTATCTACATTTAATTTCCCTTTCCCTTTTCTCACTCTTACACCATTGATATAAAAGAATTCATCTGTTTCTTCTTCATTTTTTTCAGTTAAAGTAATTTTCATTTCTTTAGCAGCAGCTTTTATTACTTTCATGGCCGCTTTGTTGTCAGACTTTAAAATATATGTTTGCATAGCTAAATATTATCTTTAAAATTACGAAGAATTTTGTTTCTTCCTTTTGGGTCAGTTGCTGGTATTTTCAAATGTCGAATAAAAATAAGGCGTCTTTGCCTCAAACTCAGCACTGCAGGTATCTACCATTTTAAACACACGGGTAATGCCCAGTGCTTTTCTGCGTTCATACAAATCATCAGCATCGCCATCCTGCATTATTCGAACCATTTGCTCATCACTAAAGCCCAGCATTTTTGCCTCTCTTAATAAATCTTCGGGCAACGATGCAAAATTGTATTTAGCAATCTCTTTTTCGCAGTCGCAAATTTTTTGAATCTGATAAATAAACCAACGGTCAATTAATGTGCTTTCGCAAATTCGCTTTACACTAACACCCGCCATCAGCGCATCTTTTATTCTAAATATCCTGTCCCACTTTGGTATTTTTATGTACTCAATTAATTCTTCGCTGTGCATTACACTTTTGCCGTAATATCCCAAACCAACCGCTTCATTTTCTAAACTTACACAGGCTTTTTGTACGGCTTCGGCAAAACTTCTGCCAATGGCCATTACTTCACCCACACTTTTCATTTGAAACCCAAGTGTGTCATTGGCACCTTTAAATTTATCAAAATTCCAGCGGGGTATTTTTACAATTACATAATCCAGCGCAGGTTCAAAATAAGCTGAGGTAGATTGTGTGATCTGGTTTTTAAGTTCATCTAAATTAAACCCGATGGAAAGTTTAGCTGCTATTTTTGCAATAGGGTAACCTGTGGCTTTGCTTGCCAGTGCTGAGCTTCGGCTTACCCGTGGATTTATTTCTACCACAATAATTTCTTCTGTATGTGGGTTAAGGGCAAACTGCACATTGCAACCACCGGCAAAATTTCCGAGAGCACGCATTATTCTAATAGCGGTATTCCGCATTAGCTGGTATGCTGTATCACTCAGCGTCATTGCCGGTGCAACGGTTATACTGTCACCGGTATGAACACCCATTGGATCAAAATTTTCAACTGCACAAATAATAACAACATTGTCTGCATTGTCCCTTAGTAGTTCCAGCTCAAATTCTTTCCAGCCAATAACCGCTTTTTCTACCAATACCTCATGGATGGGGCTGGCTGTTAAAGCCTGGTTTAGCGCTTCATCCAATTCGGCTTTTTTAAATACAATACTGCCACCACTTCCCCCAAGTGTAAAGGATGGACGAAGTACCAGTGGAAACCCAATTACCTGGGCAAATTCTTTACCTTCTAAAAAGGAGTTGGCAATTTGCGAAGGTGCTACCCCAATGCCGATATCAACCATTAGTTTCCTAAATTCTTCGCGATTCTCTGTTTTTTCTATGGCATCAATATCAACACCAATAATTTTTACACCATATTTTTCCCAAATACCCCGTTCGTCAGCTTCTTTACAAAGATTTAACGCCGTTTGCCCGCCCATTGTGGGAAGCACGGCATCAATTTTACGTTCTTGTAAAATTTTCTCTATGGATGCAACCGTCAAGGGCCACAGATACACATTATCCCCAATTAATTTATCCGTCATGATAGTTGCCGGATTAGAGTTAATGATAGAAACTTCTATGCCTTCTTCTTTTAAAGATAAAGCGGCTTGTGAGCCTGAGTAATCAAATTCGCAAGCTTGACCGATAATAATAGGACCTGAACCTATAATAAGGACAGATTTAATGGAAGTATCTTTTGGCATGGGCGTAATTTAGGTGGGTTTTTTTACGCAAAATATAGAAAAACCCGAATGTTCGTTCGGGATGCAAAGCTAGAAGAATTGGGGAACTTTTTTAAGGAAAATTTGAGAAAAATACGGAATATCAACTTGCCTGATCAAAGCGAATTTGGTACTGATATAAACAATTATGGCCGCCAAAATTATTGGCGACCATTAAACTCGTCTATTTATTTCTTACTATTTAGCTATAAGCAATTTCTTAAAAATATTACTTGTTCCTGATTGTACTTGAATAATATACATACCCGATGCCCAATTACTAGTTTCTATGGTAGTGATTTTCGAATTTGCATTTAAGCTTTTTAAAATCTTACCGTCCAAAGATGAAACTGTTATTTTCGCATTATCGCTTTGTGCGGATATATTAAAGCTGTTACTTGCAGGATTCGGATAAATATCCACAGTAGTTACATCAACCTTTCCGGATAAAATATCTTGATTTTGGGCGCTCATTTGACCAGAAACATAGGTAGTTAGCGTGTAACCATCAAAATATGCAGAACTTGTAGCCCCCGTCCAAGTTGCCAAAGTTACGCTAGTATTAGTGGCTCCCATTGTAAACACAATATTGCCAGATTGTGTCCAAGTTGTGGATGTCATTTGCTGACCAATATTTGCACCCCCATAATTGCTAGCTGTAATCCAGATGTCTATTCCGCTTACTGCTTTTACCCACCCTTTTAAGGTATAGGTTGCCCCCGGAGTTAAACCTGTCATCACAAAATTAGCTCCCCCGTTAGAGAAATATGCTGATTTGATTCCTGAGTACACATTGGCGGCGTTAGTGTTTATAGTTGCAGTACCATAAGTTGCCCAAGAGGTAAAATCATCTTCGAAACCCAAGTTACCAGGAAAACTAATTGGAGCTTGAGTTGTGCTTTGACTCAATGTTGCACTTGGAGCAGATAGGTTACCCGCTGCATCTTTTGCCCTTACCGTCATGCTATAAGATGAACCTGCGGTTAAACCATTAATTAAAGCAGAAGTTGAAGTTACAGTAGTAAAAAGTACTCCATTTCTATAGACCTCATAACCAGTTACGCCAACAGCATCAGTTGAGGCTAACCAACTTAACGTAAAACTTGTAGAAGTTACACTGGATGATGACAAGTTGGTGGGAGAAGTTGGTGGAGTAGTATCGACAGTGTTACTAGAAACGCTTCCATAAATTTCAAATTCTGCAAGGAATACACCGCTATTGCTTTTTGAACGAGCCGTTACATATATTCTAACGTACCTAGCCGATCCTGACAAACCAGTAATGTCATCTACCGCACCATTTTGTGCCGTAAGAGTCGCAAGATCTACCCAAGTGGATCCATTGACAGAGGTTTGTAATTTATAATCTCTACCAAAAATGCTACTCCAATTTAATTTTACCCTATTAAAGTTACAAAGAGATCCTAAATCAACATAAATCCAAGGATTTGTTTCAGAAACTGAACGCCACTGTGTTGCGGTTACACCGTCTGTTGCTTTAAGAGGTGCATAAGTTGCGCTAGCTTGGGAGCTAGCTATCGTAGTTTTATTAAGAGCTATATTAAGTAATGCTAAACTTGGTATAACCGCATTAGATGGGGTGCTGGCATAACTAGACCCAGTAGAATTTAAGGCCGTAACCGTGAAAGTATAAGAGGTGCCATTATTTAAGCCTGTAACAACCAATGGTGAAGAAGTACCTGATTTTGTTATTCCGCCTGGATTTGAAGTTGCTATATAGCTGGTGATAGCCGACCCGCCATTAAATAAAGGTGCTACAAATGCAACGGACGCTTGTGAGTCGCCGGCGGTTGCTGTAACTGATGTAGGCGCACTAGGTAAATTTGATTGTATATTTGGCCCGTAGTATTCTTCCCCTGTTAAACCACTCTGATAAATACGTACATAATCTATGTACATTTTAACTGGGGTTGCAGATGGAACAGCCGTGATAAGTCCAGCATTTGTATCACCAGTTATACCGGTATAACTTCCACCAACAGCTAAATTTAATATAATACTGTACGGTTTGTGAAAATACATACCTACATTTCCTGCCACTGCAGGACCAGCAATACTCATAGTATAATAGGGTGCTGCATTTGGATTAACATCTAAGTCTATGTACATTTTAACGTTTGATGCATCCCAAATTAGTGTGTATAAGTGAAATCCATCTTGCAAGCTAGTTGGATGGGTAGTATATTTTGCGTCAAATTGATAGGCTGGAGCTACTGATGTTTCGCCCCAATGGCAAGCCCCATTATAATATCGATTTTGTGTACCGGTTGTTATACCGTAACCGTTCCCCATTTCTAGCATATCTACCTCTCCACATTTTGGCCAATCTACTGCGGGATAATCGTCTCCCATCATCCAAAATGCAGGCCATAGCCCGTTAGCAGTTTGAGGCATTTTTATACGGGCTTCAATCTTACCATATTTAAAAAATACTTTATCACGGCTGGTTACCCGCCCAGAAGTAAATAGATTTGTGCTATAATTTTCTTTTTTTGCGTTCAACACCAAACAGTTGACTCCAGAATAATTTTCTATGGTTACATTAGCAGCACGGTAATATTGCAATTCTTTATTTCCGCTATTTTGTTTATCTCCATATTGTTCTACCGTCCAATTAGTTTGTTGGTTAAGGGTAGCGTTGTCAAAATTGTCCTCCCACTTCAAAGTATATTGGGCAAATAGTGTCGCATGAACTAGCAAGCTAGAAATCATTAGGGTATATTTTAATTTCATTTGTTGGTTGTTTAATGAGCTCACAGAGGCTCTTGGTTTATATTGTTTTCGCAATGTAGCATAAGACTTTTATTAGATTTTCAAGCTTATTGACAAAATCTGATGCTAAATTTACAATACATTAAGTATTTTAAATGTTTTACAGCACTATCGGTATGTTTTGCACGACATACTAAAGTGTTGCACCAGAAATTTATGGTAGTACCAAACGCTTATTATAATCTTGGAAGCAATTGAAATGCAAGCCTTCTGAGTGGGCAGTGGCATTTCAATTGATAAAGGGTAAAAGTAAGTTACTGAGAAATTTATAGAATTGTACGGAATAGGAGTTACCTAATTATTTAGTTTAAAGCAGACTAAGTGTTCTAATAAACTACAATGGCCGCTAAGATTATTGGCGACCATTGCACTTAGCTTCATGTATCTATCATGAACCATAAACAATTTTTTGAATGTATTATTTGTGCCTGATGCACAAAAGTGTTATCTATTTTATAAAAAATATCATCTATAGTTTGAGTTTACCTATCCAATAATTCTGGTTAATAAACCAAGCAAAAAAGATTACAAATATTTTTCTTCATTATTTATTAGGCACAAACTCTACTCTAGATTTCAACTCGCTGAGGTCGCTAGTGGTTTTGTTTATTTTATTTTGCAAAGATTGTATTTCTCTGTTCAGTTTGGCCAATCTAGAATTTAATTTTTGCGCTTTTTTAACATCGTCTGCCGCATCATCCGCATAATTATCAGCTTTTTTTGCAGATTTTGAACTACCCGGATTACTATTCATAGCTGCTGCTGCGCCGCTTGCGTCTTTGGCTGAACTTGCCGCGTTGCTATTGGCTTTCTGAACATCGCCCGTTATTTGCGAAACTTCTAGTTTGGTTTTCTCTAGAGCTAAATTTAGTTCATTCAATTTCTGGGTTTTATCCAAAATCAGGTTCTGAGCGCTAAGAGCATCAATTTTGCTATTTGTTTTTGGTGCGCAAGCCGTGATAAATAAGCTTAATACAAGGATGATAAATGAATTTTTCATAGTGTAGTTTTTTTTTTAGAACGGTAAAAATTTATAATTGTTTTAATCCTTTTTATCTATTGCCTTATAAATTACATCCAAGATACGGTTCCTAATTCTTAACGCACCAAGCTTATCGGTAACAGTTGGATGTACCCTATTGGATAAAAATATATAGACCAAATTGTATTTAGGATCTACCCAAACACAAGTTCCCGTATAACCTGTATGACCAAAAGTTTGGCTGCTGGCATACTTGGAAGGATATTGTTTTATGGGATTTGGATCCCACCTATCAAAACCTAAGCCACGACGGCTAACCGACGAATACTTGGAAGTAAAAAGTGCAATGGTCTCTGGCTTTAAATATTGCTGTCCACCATAAGTGCCTTTGTTAAGCATCATCTGAAACATGATGCCCAAATCAGCAGCGCTAGAAAACAAGCCCGCATGTCCCGCTACGCCACCAACCATAGCCGCACCTTGATCATGCACAAACCCCCATAACAGAGTTTTGCGGAAATATTTATCATCCTCGGTAGGTACAATCTGGTTTTTGTCCAACTTTTTGCGTGGTTTATAACCCGTGGTGTGCATCCCTAAAGGTTTAAAAAACTGTTCTTCCACGTACTCTTCAAAAGGCTGTTGACTTATTCTTTCGATTATTTCCTTCAAGAAATACATGCTTAAATCACTGTAAAGGTGTGCCCCTCGGTTTACGATGGGGCTTCTGAGCATCGCAGGATACATTTCTCTTTTGTAATAATCTTTACCTAAATAAAAGCTATCGGCAACCTGTACCGAAAAATAATCAGACGCTACCCTGGAATAATCGCCAATCCTCAACCTTTCAAAAAATGGAATGTGAGCAACCAAACCAGCTTGATGCAATAGCAATTCCCTAACTTTAATGGTTTGCTTATTTGTATTGATAGTTTCGGGAAGGTAGGCGCTGATAACGGTATCCAAATTCAGTTGGCCTTTTTCGTACAAGCGCATAGCAACAGTTGTGGTTGCCAATTTACTTACCGATGCCAAATCAAAAACATCGTTCACGTTTTCGGGCATTAGGTTTTGGTAGGTGTGGTAACCATAAGCCTTGTTAAAAATCACCTTTCCGTCCTTGGCAACGAATACCACTGCACCCGGCGTAGCACGTGCTTTTACGGCCTCGGCGGCGATATTATCTATCTCGCTAAAATCTATGGCGTTTATGTTAGCATCTTCTGGAACCGTAAAAGAAAAACGACTTTTCTCAGTAGAACTGCCCATACCTTTTAAATATTTTTTAGAAAGCGTGGTTTCGGTTAAACGAGCCTGAGTGGCTACACCGCCGAAAATAAGCTGAGCCATAAACGCACTGCTTTGAACCCAGGGAAACTTACAAAATACTATGGGCGATTGGAAAGCATCCAGCTTGGCCAAGTTGCCCTCATCGCCGCAAAAGGCAATAACTAATAGCTTTTTCTTCTCTAATATTGAAAGAAAATCGATAGTTTCCTTATTCATTACCGATACGTTATCAAGCGAAACAACCACCAGATTGAAGCCTTGAATATTATTGGATAAGCTGTTGAAATATTTATTGGTTACAAAGCGGTTGCCGTTTTCGGAATATACATGGGTGTATTTATTCAACAAGCTATCAAAAACTTCGGTTTGGGTATTGCCAAAACGGATGCTGGCTATCCGCCAATGCTCCAAATTTCTCAAGGGCAAAGTTTCTCTTTGGTTATTAAGCACTACGGTTTTTGCTTCAACTGCATTAAAGTTATTTAGCCATGCTTCATTGATGACATGATCTTGTGCGCAGGCAACGTTAAAAAAAACTATTAAAGAACTTATTGTTAATCTGATTTTGGATTTCAAAATTTATGGAATATATGAAATGAAGATTTAAAACGAAAAAAATTGAGTATCTGATATTAAATCAAATATTGTTGCAAAGAAAACACAATTATCAGAGTGGATAAATTAAATTTGCGATATAAATGCCAAATGGCGTTTTATTTTAAAATCTAAATTCATTTTGCCAGATATCATACAACTTTTACCAGACTCCGTAGCAAACCAAATTGCAGCGGGTGAGGTAGTTCAAAGACCAGCATCAGCAGTTAAAGAACTGGTTGAAAACGCCATTGATGCTGGTGCCGATAAAATCCAATTAATTGTAAAAGATGCCGGAAAATCTTTGATTCAGGTAATAGATAATGGAACTGGCATGAGCCCAACCGATGCCCGAATGAGCTTGGAACGACACGCAACTTCAAAAATAAAAAAAGCAGAAGATTTGTTTGCCATCCGTACAATGGGTTTTAGGGGCGAGGCAATGGCATCTATTGCGGCCATTTCGCAGATGGAGCTAAAAACCCGACGTCATGAAGATGAACTAGGCACGTGCATAAACGTAGAAGGATCTCTGGTTACGCAACAAGAACCCTGCGCTTGCCCCGTTGGGACTTCCATTTGCATAAAAAATCTTTTTTACAATATACCCGCCCGCAGAAATTTTCTGAAGAGCAATCCGGTAGAAATGCGCCATATCATAGACGAGTTTCAGCGTGTGGCCTTGGCAAACCCCAACATACATTTTACCCTGCACCATGACGGCGAAGAGGTATTTCATTTGCCATCCGTACAATTAAAACAGCGATTGTTGCACGTATTGGGCAATAATTACAACGAAAAACTGGTACCCATTGATGAGGAAACCACCATCATCAATGTAAAAGGCTTTGTTGGAAAACCCAATTTTGCCAAGCGTACCCGGGGCGATCAGTTTTTTTTTGTGAACAACCGCTTTGTAAAAGATGGCTATTTAAACCATGCGGTTTTAATGGCTTTTGATAATTTACTGCCACCAGATACATTTCCGCTTTATGTTTTGTTCATTGAAATTGATCCTGCCAAAATAGACATCAACGTACATCCTACAAAAACAGAAATCAAATATCAGGAAGAAAAAGCAATTTATGCCATTATCCGCTCGGCAGTAAAACGTTCCTTGGGATTTTATAATATCACGCCTTCTTTAGACTTTGAACAGGAAACGGGCTTCGACAGGATGATTACTCGGCAAGCTTTGAGCGATATTAAACAACCTGCCATCAATTTTAATGCAGATTTCAATCCTTTTACAGAGCGTAAAACGGAACGTGAAATTCCGTTTTTGAAAAATATGGATACCAAAAAGGGCATTCCGCAGAATTGGGAAACCTTGTATCAAATCACCCAAGAAAAAAATTATGCACAACCAGATTTGGACTTGGATAAGCCGTTGGTCAACAATTTTGATGATCCGGCTTTGGCCGGTGAAAAAAATAACAGACAGGTTTTTCAGTTGCATAACCGTTACATGGTGTCGCAAATAAAATCGGGTTTAATGCTGATAGACCAACAAGCTGCTCATGAACGTATTTTGTACGAGCGTTTTTCTGCACAGCTAGAAAACCACCAAGGATTGAGTCAGCAAACACTTTTCCCGCAAACGGTAACCTTGAATGCCGCAGATTTTGCCTTGGTGAACGATTTATTACCCGACTTCTTAGCCCTAGGTTTTCAAATCAGAAATTTCGGGAAAAACACTTTAATAGTGGAAGGCGTTCCGGCAGATATTGCCGAAAACAATAACCTGGAAACTATTTTAGAGCAATTGATAGAAGACTACAAAAACAACGTAGATACATTAAAGCTGGGTAAAAGAGATAATTTGGCGAGAACCTTGGCCAAAAATGCTGCCATAAAAGCTGGCAGTAAATTAAGTTGCGATGAAATGAACAATATGATAGATCAACTGTTTGCCTGCAATATGCCCAACGCCTCCATCGGTGGAAAGCAAATTGTTGTTACTTTTACCTTAAATGAGCTGGCCGAAAAATTTGGCAAATAACTATTGAACAATGAACGATTTTAGACCCTTATCCAATTCCGTTTTCCCGCCTGTCGTAAAAAATCTTTTAATCATAAACGGTATCCTTTTTTTGGCCACCTATGTTTTGGGCAGCAGTTTAGGTATAAACCTCAACCAATACTTGGCGCTATATTCTTTTTCTTCTGAAAAGTTTAGAATTTGGCAATTGGTAACTCACCTTTTTATGCATGGCGATTTTATGCATATTTTTGCTAATATGCTGGCTTTGTGGATGTTTGGTGCCGCTTTGGAAAATTTATGGGGCAGCAAACGGTTTCTTAATTATTATGTACTTACAGGAATTGGTGCGGCATTTTTTCATTTGGGAGTAAGAACGATAGAACTACATCAATCTGCTAATCAATTGGAAACTTACGTGAGTTCGCCATCCGTTACGCATTTTAGAGAATATATAAATGATGCCGTGCCCGAAGGATATAAATCTGTTTTCGAAAAAGTATTATTAGAATGGGAAGCCAACCCAAACAACATTGATATTAAGAGTAATTCTATTGCCCTTGCAAACGAATTGTACAGTGCAGACTTAAATACACCTACCATCGGCGCATCGGGAGCAGTTTTTGGCATTTTACTTGCATTTGGTATGTTGTTCCCAAACGTAATGATATATGTATATTTCTTCTTTCCCATAAAGGCAAAATACTTTGTGATTTTATATGGGGCATTTGAATTGTACAATGGGTTTGTAAATAACCCGGGCGATAATGTTGCTCATTTCGCACATTTGGGAGGTATGCTCATTGGCTTCCTATTGATTAAAATTTGGAAAATTAAACGACCCGACAATTATCTTTAACAAATCATTATTAAATTGGCCAATATGAATTTTTACGACGAATTAAAATATAAAGCATTTAACTCTGGACTTAGGGTTAATTTTTTTATAGCCCTAAACGTCCTAATTTTTTTGTTAATAAGCTCGATTACCATAATTGAGTATCTTTTTACCAAAAAAACACCCATTTCCAATTTCTTGAACGAGCAGCTGGCCGTGCCAACCTATCTGCCCAATTTGCTCCAACAACCTTGGTCGCCATTTACGTATATGTTTATGCATGACGGCTTTTTTCATATTTTATTCAATATGCTTTGGCTTTTTTGGATAGGAAGTATCCTCGAAGAGTTTTTAAACGGGAAAAAAGTAACTTTTGTTTATTTGATGGGTGGTTTAAGCGGCGCCTTCATTTATGTTTTATCCTATAACTTATTACCCGCTTTTGTGGAGCAGGTTGTAATTTCTAGAGCGGTGGGTGCATCAGCATCCGTTATGGCAATTGTGGTGGCTACCGCTACATTATTGCCCAATTATACAATCGGCCTTATGTTTCTTGGCCCGGTAAAATTAAAGTGGATAGCCTTATTTTACGTAATATTTGATTTTTTAAGCATTGCCGGCCCTAACGCTGGCGGCCATTTGGCGCATTTGGGAGGTGCTATATTTGGCTTTTTCTTTATAAAATCCTTAAGTGGCGGTAACGACTGGTGCAAACCTTTTGAAAACTTTTTCAAGCCTACTAGCAGGTTAAAAGTTGTTTCCAAAAATGAGCGCAGTGTCAGTAATAGAAACCACAATCCCAATCAATCTGAAATAGACGCTATCTTAGACAAAATTTCACAGGCTGGGTACGAAAAATTATCTCAACAAGAAAAAGAAATCTTGTTTAGCGCCAGCAGTAAAAATGAAGAAAAATAGAAATACCTTTTTCACAAAGTTTCTTTTAATACTGAACAGTATTGCCCTAATTTTTATTTTTTTAGGTTATTTGGCCACAGTAATTAATCCCAGCAATTTTTGGTACATATCGTATTTTGGGTTGGCCTATCCTTTTGTGTTGGTGGTTAACCTGGTATTCGTATTGATATGGATATTCCGTAGAAGGTGGTATTTCCTACTTTCAATTGCGGGGATATTAGTAGGTTATAAACCCCTAATGCGGACTTTCAATTTTAGCACAAGCTCTCAAAATAAATTCATAACAGATAGTTCAAGCATTAAATTGATGACTTATAACACGGGTGTTTTTATCAATAAAAAGTCTGTTCCCAGAGAAATAATAAAAAACGATATTTTGAGATTGATTGCCGATGAACAACCCGACATTTTAGGAATTGAAGAATTTTATACTCGCCCGAAAGGCATTTTCAATGTTACTGACTCCATTTTAAAAATCTTGAAGACCAAACATTTCCATTACCCTTCCTACACTAGTACAGATTTTGAAACCAATGGAATAGCGCTTTTTAGCAAATTGCCAATTATCAATAAAGGCACCATTGTTTTTTACGATAATAGCGGTAACCGTTGTCAATGGATAGACGTGAAAAAAAACGACGCCATATTTAGGGTTTATGCCGTTCACTTTGCTTCCATTAGGTTTCAGCCCGAAGATTATGAGTTTATAGATGAAGTAAAAAAAGATTTGGATACCAAAAGTGATGTAAAATCTACGAAAAGAATCATTAAACGACTAAAAATCGCTTTTGAAAAACGTGGTCAGCAAGTAATTCAAATGAAAGCCGATATGGCCAAATGTAAAATTCCTTATATCGTAATGGGCGATTTTAACGATACGCCATGTTCTTACACGCTTGCCCAGATGACCGAGGGAATGAAAAATGGATTCGAAGAAAAAGGGAGTGGTTTGGCCGTTACCTACAACGGCGATTTTCCCAATTTCCAAATAGATTATATCTTAGCCTCCAACCAATTTGATTTTCAAGGATATAAAATCATTAAAAAAGATTATTCAGACCATTACCCAATACGGTGCAATGTAAAGCTCAATAATCCTGTTCAGTAATAAGTTCGCATGCAACAAAACCTTTTTATATACAATACCTTAAGCAAAAAAAAAGAAAAATTTGAGGCTATTAGTCCGCCGTACGTAGGTATGTACGTTTGCGGGCCTACCGTTTACAGCGATGTGCATTTGGGTAATTGCCGCACTTTTTTATCTTTCGATTTAATTTACCGTTACCTGCAAGCCCTGGGTTATAATGTTAGGTATGTGCGCAACATTACCGATGCCGGGCATTTAGAGGGCGATGGCGATTATGGTGAAGATAAAATATCCAAGAAAGCCAAGCTTGCCCAAGTAGAGCCTATGGAAATTGTGCAAAAATATGCGAATGGTTTTCATACCGTCATGCAACAATTTAACGCATTGCCACCCAATATAGAACCTACTGCAACTGGGCACATCATAGAGCAGATTGAATTGGTGAAAACCATTTTAGAAAAAGGTTTGGCTTACGAAATTAATAATACCGTCTATTTTGATGTGGATAAATATTCTCAAAATGCAGATTACGGTATATTGAACAATCGAAAACTGGAGGATTTACTGGCCAATACAAGAGATTTAGGTGGGCAAAACGAAAAGCGAGGTAAGCTAGATTTCGCCCTATGGATAAAAGCCAAGCCAGAACATTTAATGCAATGGCCATCTCCTTGGGGGATGGGTTTTCCGGGTTGGCACTTAGAATGCTCGGCCATGAGCAACAAATATTTAGGTCAGCATTTTGATATTCATGGAGGGGGTATGGATTTAGCACCAACGCACCATACTAACGAGATTGCCCAAAATGTAGCAGCCTGTGGTAAAAACCCAGTAAATTATTGGATACATACCAATATGCTCACCGTTAACGGACAAAAAATGTCTAAATCTTTGAACAATAGTTTCTTGCCGCAAGAATTATTTAGTGGCGAGCACACGCTATTAGACAAAGGTTATTCACCGATGGTGGTTAAGTTTTTTATGTACCAAGCCCATTATCGCAGTACGTTGGATTTTTCTAATGAAGCCTTGAACGCCAGCGAAAAAGGATTTAAGAAACTGATGGCCTCTTATCTTCTATTAGAAAAACTTTTTGCCTCAGAGGTATCTGAATGGGACGGGAAAGAATGGCGAACTAGATGTTTTGCTGCCATGAATGATGATTTTAATTCACCTATTTTAATAGCCGAACTTTTTGATGCCGTACGCATCATCAACTCGGTTAACGATGGTCATTTAAACATTGATCAACCAAACCTAACCTTGCTCAAAGAAACCCTTCATTTGTTTATAGTGCAAATTTTAGGTATAGATGTTGATTTTGAAGAAAGTGGTAGTACTACACAGCTAATGGATTTTATTGTGGAATTAAGGAACGATGCCAAACTCAATAAAAACTTTGCTACGTCTGATAAAATCAGGAACGAACTGCAAAAATTGGGCTTCGAAATTAAGGACACTAAAGAAGGTGCAATTTGGTCGAAAAAATAAAATGGTGAGATGAAACATAAGTATAGCAACTTCATATTCAAATTAATAAAGTTATGCTGTTTAGGGTTTTGCGTGTTATTTGCGAAAACAACGTTGGCTCAAAAAAACAACCATACCATCGCATCGCTTATTAATGCGGATAAATATTTTCTAAAATTAATTGCCAGCAAGGGGATAAACGCAGGGTTTAAAAAAATGGCAGATGCTAAAGCTGTAACCTTTAAACCGGGTCCCGTAAGTTTAAAGTCTTACTATCCCAACTATGGTAATAACTCCAACATTTATAGTTGGCAAACCGCCACGGCAATTTTGGCTAAAAGTGGCGATTTCGGAATTACAACGGGCCCTTACGTGGATTCCAGAAAAGAAACTGCCGATTTGCTTTATGGAAACTATATTTCCGTATGGCGGAGCGATGAAAGGAATAATTGGAAGTTGATGTTACACGCTGACGTACCTTCGCCAAAATTAGATACCGTTGCCGAAACCAAAATAATGGTACCTTATAATGAGAAGTATTCTAAATTGTTAGGCCCAAAAAAAATAAAGATGCGTGAAGACATTGTTTTTAGCACCGATGACCTTTTGGGCAAGACCTTAAGTTTAACGGGCAATATTAATCTAAAAGAATTTTACAGCTCCAATGTTACGCTTTATATGGCTGGCTACCAGCCCATACAAGGCATAGAAGAAATTTTTCCGTTCCTATCTGCCCAGAAAATATCCATAGTTTCTAAACCATTAAATACCAATCGTGCTTATAGCGGAGATTTGGCTTACACTTACGGCGAGGCAAACATTACTCAGAACAATCAAAAACTACCGTACAGTTATGTGCGTATCTGGCAAATACAACCTGATATGAAATGGTATATAATTATGGATGCGTATATGCCTTTAACGCCTACTGAACCATCTTTAGCTGCGAAGCGGTAATTGATTGAAATGAGTTTTATAAGTTCTAATACAGAGCACATGCTGATGAATATTGAGGTTGAGTGATAATTCTACTTACAGTTGTGCTTTAGAATCAAGGAACACTTTTAATTCTTCAATAACTTCTATTGCATCCTTCAATTCTTGCTCATACAACGGCATATCGTTACCGTGCGAATGAGGATTAAGAATTCTGTCTTTTATCTCTCGTAATTCGGCTAATACATTTCTTGATGTTGCCTGTTGCAAATTCTGCTCAACGGTGAATTTTAGAAGTGACTTTTTTAATCCTCTTAATTTACCTTTCACAACAGGAGTTAATGCCAGATTTGCTTCAAAGTCATTTTCAATTTCTTTTATTTCATCAGGCGATAAAGAAGCCCGAATGAAACTTTGTTTAAATTTTAAATATC
>ENA-OFCE01001053-OFCE01001053.1-metagenomes-genome-assembly--contig:-NODE-1053-length-15231-cov-4.248484_pt1 | contig 15231 bp, 14 predicted proteins | sample MGYA00153388_OFCE01 | MGnify analysis MGYA00153388
AGCTGGAGCTGTACGCCAAGGGCAGCGACTGGGCGTTGTCGGGCCGCCCGGGCGAGATGCTGGAAGCCGCGTTGGCCGGCTTCAAGAGCGCGCGCATTGCCGCCGAGGTGGCCAAGTCGCATGTCATCGTGGGTACCTTCCACGAAATCAAGCAACTGGGCTCGCCGCGCAACCTGGCCGGCAAGACCGTCATCACGTCGGCCGTCGACGACGAGCGGCTGGCCTTCTTCAAGCAGTGCCAGGTGAACCTGGTGGTTGACGTGTCGCCACAGCTTTTCGAACGCGTGGTGGGCGTCAACACACTGGAAGCCATGATGCTGGCCACGCTGCACAAGCCGCAGGAACTGGTGTCCGACGAAGACTTCAACGAGATCCTGGACGAGTTGAACATCACGCCGCGCCTGTTGCACCCCACCGGCGAGTTCCGCAACATCCGGCGCTTTGCGTTTGTGGTGCATCCGCTGAGCCAGGAATACATCAAGAAGGGATTTCCCATCCCCAAGAACACGCCCAAGTTCGTCATGGACCAGATCGAGACCCTGGCCGCGCACATGCCGCCGATGGTGTATTGCAAGATGGAGAACATCGTCTCGCCCACCGGCGCGCAGGCCGAGGGCTGGTTGATCTCAGTCGGCGGCACGCCCAAGGAAATGCTGTCGCGCAGCCCTGAATTCACCTACCGGCGGCTGCTGCACGCGGCCAAGATTGCCGAGCAACTCGGCGCGCAGATCATGGGCCTGGGTGCCTTTACCAAAGTGGTGGGCGACGCCGGTGTCACGGTGGCGCGGCGCTCGCGGCTGCCCATCACCACCGGCAACAGCTACTCGGCATCAGGCGCGCTGTGGGCTGCGGCCGACGCCATGCGGCGCATGGGGCTGGTCGACGTGCGGCCCATCGACAAGCGCGTGATGGCCAAGACGATGGTCATCGGCGCCACCGGCTCGATCGGTTCGGTCAGCGCCCGGCTGCTGGCAATGGCATTCGACCAGGTGGTACTGGCCGGGCGCGACATGAAAAAGCTCGAAGAGCTGAAGGCTGCGGCGTTGATCAAGTTCGAGTCGCTGCGTGGCAACTTCGACAAGATGCGCAAGGCCTACGAAAAGGAAGGCTACAAGGGCATTTCCTACAACAAGGCCCAGCAGGCCATCAGCGAAGACCTGATGACCATCCGCTTTACGGTGAAGACCATCGAGAAGCTGTGCGGCATCCTGCGTTCGCAGGTCGACGATGTGCGCCGCTACGAGCGCGAACTGCGCAAGATCCTGATCGACAAGTGCGGCATGCCGCAGGAATACTTCATCAAGCATTTCCCGCCGAATGCGCTGAACCTCAAATGGGCCGAGAAGGAAGCGGCGACCGGCAAGCCGTACAGCGTCGTGCTGGCGCGCAACCTGCCGCCCGTGCAGGAACTGCAGAAGAAGCTCACCGATCAGCAGTCGCGTGCCGTGGTGCCATTGGAAGATCTCAAAAAGATCAACAAGCGCATGAACGAGGGCGAGAAGGCCTCGCGCGATGCCAAGAAGGAAATGATCGAAGCCAACCTGCGGCTGGTGATCTCGATCGCCAAAAAATACACCAACCGCGGTCTGCAGTTTCTCGATCTGATCCAGGAGGGCAACATCGGCCTGATGAAGGCGGTCGATAAGTTCGAATACCGGCGCGGCTACAAGTTCTCGACTTACGCGACGTGGTGGATCCGCCAGGCGATCACGCGCTCGATTGCCGATCAGGCGCGCACCATCCGAATCCCGGTGCACATGATCGAGACGATCAACAAGATGAACCGCATCTCGAGGCAACATCTTCAAGAATTCGGCTACGAGCCCGACGCGCCGACACTGGCCGAGAAGATGGAGATTCCCGAAGACAAGATCCGCAAGATCATGAAGATCGCGAAAGAGCCGATCTCGATGGAAACGCCGATCGGCGACGACGACGATTCCCATCTGGGCGACTTCATCGAGGACACCAACAACACCGCGCCCATAGAAGCTGCGATGCAGGCCGGTCTGCGCGACGTGGTGAAAGACATCCTCGACTCGCTGACTCCGCGCGAAGCCAAGGTGCTGCGCATGCGTTTCGGCATTGAGATGAGCACCGACCACACCTTGGAAGAGGTGGGCAAGCAGTTCGATGTGACGCGCGAGCGCATCCGCCAGATCGAGGCCAAGGCGATTCGAAAGCTCAAGCACCCGAGCCGGTCTGACAAGCTGCGCACGTATCTCGACAACCTCTGACGAGCTTTCGAAACGGCCGGGCGGTTTACCAGGTACGGCGCGTCAGGCAGTTGCTGCGCAGCTTGCTCCGGTGCCTGCACCGCCGGCCCGACATGCAAGGGCGAGCGCACAACGTCGGTCGCAACGTGCGGTGCGAGCGGGTTAGCCGGGTGGGCGCTGGCGCTGGTCGGCTGGCGATAAACTTCTGTTCATGTTGTCGCATTCACACGCATGACCCAAGTCGTTGAGCGCACCGTGCTGTTCGCCGATCTGCGCGGCAGCACGGCGCTGTACGAGACCCTCGGCAACACCGACGCCACGGCGGTCGTGACACACAGCGTGGCGCTGCTGGCCCTGATCGTGGACCGGCTCGGTGGAACGGTCGTGAAGACGCTGGGCGACGGACTGATGGCGCTGTTTCTTTCGCCGCCGTCGGCCGTTGAGGCTTCCGACGACATGCATGAAGCGCTGGAGCGCGTCAGTGCACGCAGTCCGACCGGGACGTCGCGTGGCGCGCGCATGCCACCGTTGAAGCTGCAGGTCGGACTCGCGCATGGCGAGGTGGTCGAGATGTCCGGTGACGTGTTCGGCGACGCCGTCAACGTCGCGGCCAGATTGCTCGACCACGCCGGTGACAACGAGACGTTGGTGACCTCGCAGGTGATCGACGGCCTGAGTGCGATTGAGAAGGCCCGCTTTCGCAGCCTGGACCGCATCCAGTTGCGCGGCCGGGTGGAAGCGGTGTCGATCCATCTGCTCGAGGCCGTGCGGCGCCCTGGAGACACCGTGGCCACGACCTTCGGATCAATGACCACGTCGCCCGAGCCCGAAGCGATCCGGCTGATCTGGCTCGACGTCAACCGGATGTACGACGCGACCAGTCTGCCGATCGTGCTGGGCCGCAGCCCGCAGGCGACCTATTGCATCGACGACAACCGGGTGTCGCGGTCGCATGCGCGCATCGACTGGCACGGCGGCACCTTCCAGTTGGTGGACCTGAGCTACAACGGCTCGTATGTGCGCTTCGACCATGACCCCGAAATCATCGGCTTGCGGCGCGGCTCCTGCACCCTGCACGGCAGTGGCGTGATCGGGCTGGGCACGCCACCGTCCGACTCCGTCGGGCCCAGCGTGCGCTTCGAGATCATGCGTTTTTCCAGCACCCAGCCGCAGGTCGGCCCGTAATTGCTTTACCAGCGAATGCCCCCGTCCGTCCGGTTGACCGTCTTTCGCCGCAGGCGCCAATGACCGGCCAGAGCGTGGCTCGCCATCCGACGCCGATGCGGGTGTTGTATGTGGAAGACAACCGCATCAATGCGATCCTGTTCGCCGAGGCGGTGGGCATGCGCGGCGACATTGAACTGCGCGTGGCCGAAGACGGCGAGGAGGCACTGGAGTTGCTGTCCGCCTGGACACCGGAGCTGCTGGTGCTCGACGCACACTTGCCCGGCATGAGTGGGTTCGATGTGCTTCGGCAGTTGCGCGCGATACCGGCGCTGACGCATGTGCCGGCGTACATGTGTTCCGCCGATGCATTGCCTGAAGATCTGGAACGGGCCCGGCTGGCCGGTTTCAACGGCTACTGGACCAAGCCGATCGATTTACGCGCCCTGATGACCGATCTGGACGGCCTGTTTGCGCTGCGCAGCGCATGAACCCATGACTTGGCGCTCGCACGGATAATCTGGAGTCAATTCTTTTGCCGTGCAGCATTCCATGAGTTTTTCGCCCGAACCCGCCTATGTACACGGCAGCGCGGGTTCCACCGCGGTGGTCCTGTGCAACCTGGGCACGCCCGACGCGCCCACCACCGAGGCGCTGCGCCGGTATCTGGCGGAGTTTCTCAGTGATCGACGCGTGGTGGAGATTCCCCGGTTGCTCTGGTGGCTGATCCTGCACGGCGTGATCCTGCGCGTGCGGCCGGCCAAGTCGGCCGCGAAGTACGCGAGCATCTGGTCCCCCGAAGGTTCGCCGCTGAAAGTGTGGACCGACAAGCAGGCGAAGATGCTGTCGGGCTACCTGGGTGAGCGCGGCCACCGCGTCACGGTTCGCTATGCCATGCGGTACGGCTCGCCATCGATCGCCTCGGTGATGGACGAGCTCAAGGCCGAGGGCGTCTCGCGTGTGCTGGTGTTGCCGGCCTACCCGCAGTATTCCGGCCCGACCACCGCCAGCGTCTGCGACGCGGTGTACCAATGGGCACTCAATGTGCGCAACGTGCCCGAGATTCGCTTCGTCAATCGGTACCACGACGACCCGGGCTACATCGAGGCGCTGGCCCGCAAGGTGCAGTCGCACTGGACCGTGCACGGCCGGCCCGACCGGTTGATCCTGACCTTTCACGGCGTTCCCAAGCGCACCCTGCTGCTTGGTGACCCGTATCACTGTGAATGCCTGAAGACGGCGCGCCTGCTGACGCAACGGCTCGATCTGCAGGCCGGCCAGGTGGTGGTGACGTTTCAGAGCCGCTTTGGCAAGGCCGAGTGGCTGCAGCCTTACACCGAGCCGACGCTGGTCGCGCTGGCGAGGCAGGGCGTGGGCCGCGTGGACGTGATGTGCCCGGGTTTTACTTCCGACTGCCTCGAGACGCTGGAAGAAATCGACCAGGAAGCGCGCGAGGCCTTCTTGCACGCCGGCGGCAAGGAGTTCCACTACATCCCGTGTCTGAACGACCAGCACGAATGGATCGTGGCACTGAGCAATCTGGCAATCATGCACATGCAGGGTTGGCCGACGAGGCAGCCTGCGGACATCGCTGCTTTGCAGGCCCAGCGCGAACGCGCGATGGCGATGGGTGCGCCGGCTTGAAAGCCTGGCGCCACGGGAGCCGATGAAGACAGACCCGACGACCGACCGTGTGCGGCTTGACAAGTGGCTGTGGTGCGCGCGCTTCTACAAGACGCGCAGCCTGGCCGCAGATCAGATCGGCAAGGGCCGCGTGCTCGTCAACGGCCAGTCCGCGAAGGCTTCGAAGGAGCTGCGTCCGGGTGACCTGATCAGCCTGCAGCAAGCCGACGTGAGGCGCACCGTGCTCGTGCTGGGACTGAGCGAACAGCGCGGGCCTGCCCCTGTCGCGCAAACGCTCTACGTGGAAACGGGGGAAAGCACGGCGCTGCGCACCGAGCAAGCCGCACAACGCAGGCTTCATGTCGAACCCGCCCAGTCGATCGATCAGGGGCGGCCGACCAAGCGCAATCGCCGCGACCTGGCGGACTGGAACCGCTGGAGTGCCTCGATCGATCCCGACTGACCGGCGCGCCACGAGTTCGCCCTGCTTTGCGTGATCCGGCATCAATCCCCTCTTGAAAGCGGGGTGAAGAACCCCAGATCCTTCCATCTAGCAGCACGCAACGCCATGAACAACCACGACACAGACCCGACCATGCCTTTCGCCGCCGAAACCGCCGCGGCGGGACCCGACGTTGCGGGAACGTCAACGGAGCCGAGCCCTGACCCCCAACTGATCGAGTTGCAGACGCGCGTCGCCGAGTTGTCCGACGCACTGCTGCGATCCAAGGCCGAAGCTGAAAACATCCGGCGTCGCTCCGAGGACGAAGTGGTCAAGGCGCGCAAGTACGCGGTCGAGAACTTTGCCGAGAGTCTGCTTGCGGTGAAAGACAGCCTCGAATCGGCGATTGCCATCCAATCGGCCACGCCAGAGCAGCTGCTCGAAGGCGTGCATGCCACGTTGCGGCAGCTCAGTTCGGCCCTCGAGCGCAACAAGGTGGTCGAGATCAGCCCGGCCGCCGGCGACAAGTTCGATCCCCACCAGCACCAGGCCATCAGTGTGGTGCCGGCCGATCAGGACCCCAACACCGTCGTGGCCGTGCTGCAAAAGGGTTACCTGATCGCAGACCGGGTTCTTCGGCCCGCATTGATCACGGTGGCGGCCGCGCGCTCGTGACCACCTTCCGGGCCTCGGTCGGCTCGGTCGGGTTGCGCACGCTTGAAAACCACCCGCGCGTCCGCACCTCATTCGCATCAAGATTTCAGTTTCAGGAGCATTGAACATGGCAAAGATCATCGGTATCGACCTCGGCACCACCAATTCCTGCGTGGCCATCATGGAAGGCAACACCACCAAGGTGATCGAGAACAGCGAGGGTGCGCGCACCACGCCGTCGATCATTGCCTACCAGGACGATGGCGAGATCCTGGTCGGCGCTTCGGCGAAGCGGCAAGCAGTGACGAACCCACGGAACACGCTCTACGCGGTGAAGCGCCTGATCGGCCGCAAGTTCACCGAGAAGGAAGTGCAAAAAGACATCGACCTGATGCCCTACAAGATCGCAGCCGCCGAGAACGGCGACGCCTGGGTCGAAGTGCGCGGCAAGCGTCTGGCGCCGCAGCAGGTCAGCGCCGAAGTACTGCGCAAGATGAAGAAGACAGCCGAGGATTACCTGGGCGAAGAAGTCACCGAAGCCGTGATCACGGTGCCGGCATATTTCAACGACGCGCAGCGCCAGGCGACCAAAGATGCGGGACGCATTGCCGGCCTGGATGTCAAGCGCATCATCAACGAGCCCACCGCGGCGGCGCTGGCCTTCGGCCTGGACAAGCACGGCAAGGGTGACCGCAAGATCGCCGTGTATGACTTGGGCGGCGGCACCTTCGACATCTCGATCATCGAGATCGCCGATGTCGATGGCGAGATGCAGTTCGAAGTGCTGTCGACCAATGGCGACACTTTTCTGGGTGGTGAAGACTTCGACCAGCGCATCATCGACTACATCATTACCGAGTTCAAAAAGGAGCAAGGCGTCGACCTGGGCAAAGACGTGCTGGCGTTGCAGCGCCTGAAGGAAGCTGCCGAAAAGGCCAAGATCGAACTGTCGAACGGCGCGCAGACGGACATCAACCTGCCGTACGTGACAGCCGACGCGTCCGGCCCGAAACACCTGAACATCAAGCTGTCGCGTGCCAAGCTCGAGGCGCTGGTCGACGAGTTGATCGAGCGAACGATGGCGCCCTGCCGAATTGCCGTGAAGGACGCCGGCATCGCGGTCAGCGCCATTGACGACGTGATTCTGGTCGGCGGCATGACCCGCATGCCCAAGGTGCAGGACAAGGTCAAGGAGTTCTTCGGTCGCGAGCCGCGCAAGGACGTGAACCCCGACGAAGCCGTGGCGGTGGGCGCAGCGATTCAAGGCCAGGTGCTCGCCGGCGATCGCAAGGACGTGCTGCTGCTGGACGTGACGCCGCTGAGTCTGGGCATCGAAACGCTGGGCGGCGTGATGACCAAGATGATCCAGAAGAACACGACGATCCCGACCAAGTTCGCGCAGACCTTCTCGACCGCCGACGACAACCAGCCGGCGGTGACGATCAAGGTCTACCAGGGCGAGCGCGAGATGGCCAGCGGCAACAAGAGCCTGGGCGAGTTCAACCTTGAGGGCATTGCGCCCGCGGCGCGCGGCATGCCGCAGATCGAGGTCTCGTTCGACATCGACGCAAACGGCATCTTGCACGTGGGCGCCAAGGACAAGGCCACCGGCAAGGAAAACAAGATCACCATCAAGGCCAATTCGGGCCTCTCCGAAGCCGAGATCCAGGCGATGGTCAAGGACGCCGAACTCAACGCCGCCGAGGACAAGAAAAAGCTTGAGCTGATCCAGGCGCGCAACTCGGCCGACGCGATGATGCACAGCGTGAAGAAGAGCCTGACCGAGCATGGCGACAAGCTCGACGCTTCTGAAAAGGAAATGATCGAGGCTGCCATCAAGGACGTCGACGAGGCGCTGAAAGGCGAAGACAAAGCGGTCATCGAGTCCAAGACCGAAGCGCTGATGGTCGCCAGCCAGAAGCTGGGCGCGAAGGTTTACGGCGACACGCAGGCCCAAGCCGCCTCAGCGGGCGCCGAAGGCCAGCCGGCGTCGCCGGGCGCCCAGTCTTCGCCCAAGCCCGACGACGATAACGTGGTGGACGCCGAGTTCAAGGAAGTCAAGAAAGGCTGATTTCCCAGCCCGGCGGCCACGCCGACTTCGGACGGAACTCAGGTTCCGCCCGAAGTCGGCTTCGCCGTTTGATGCAGACGACAAAAATACAGGCGTTCGCAACGATCGAGCGCCGCGCGGACCAACCCGGAGCCCGACCCCATGGCCACCAAACGCGATTACTACGACGTGCTCGGCGTGCCTCGCAATGCCAGCGACGACGACATCAAGAAAGCCTATCGCAAGCTGGCGATGAAGCACCATCCGGACCGCAATCAGGGCGATGGCGCGAAGAAATCCGAAGAGCATTTCAAGGAGGCCAAGGAGGCTTACGAGATGCTGTCCGATCCGCCGAAGCGAGCCGCCTACGACCAACATGGCCATGCTGGCGTCGACCCCAACATGGGCGGCTTTCGGCCCGGTGGACCGGGCGCCGAAGGCTTTGGTGGATTTGCCGAGGCATTCGGAGACATCTTTGGAGACATCTTCAGCGGCAATGGTGCGGCGGCGGGCCAGCGGCGCGGTGGCGGCCAACAGGTGTTTCGCGGCAACGACCTCAGTTATGCGATGGAGATCACGCTGGAGGAGGCTGCGGCCGGCAAGGAAACGCAAATCCGCATTCCGAGCTGGGACAGCTGCGAGACTTGCCACGGCAGCGGTGCCAAGCCCGGTACGAGCGCCAAGGCCTGCACCACCTGCAATGGTGCCGGCAACGTGCACATGCGGCAGGGCTTCTTCAGCATCCAGCAGGCCTGCCCGCAGTGCCATGGTTCGGGCAAGATCATCGCGGAGCCCTGCACCAGCTGCAACGGCCAGGGCCGCATCAAGAAGACCAAGACGCTGGAAGTCAAGATTCCTGCCGGCATCAACGAAGGCATGCGCATCCGCTCTAGCGGCAACGGCGAGCCCGGCACGAACGGCGGCCCAGGGGGCGATCTCTACATCGAGATCCGCATCAAGGCGCACGAGATCTTCGAGCGCGACGGCGACGATCTGCACTGCACCGTGCCGATCGGCCTGACCAGTGCCGCGCTCGGCGGCACGATCGAGGTTCCGACGCTGGGCGGCGGCGCCGAGATCGATCTGCCCGAAGGCACCCAGCACGGCAAGACGTTCCGCCTGCGTGGCAAAGGCATCAAGGGCGTGCGCTCCAGCTACCCCGGAGACTTGTATTGCCATGTCAGCATCGAAACGCCAATCAAGCTGACCGAGCACCAGCGCAAGTTACTCAAGGAGCTCGACGAGGCGTTTCGCAAGAGCGGCGACCGCCATTCACCGACCACCAAATCGTGGACCGATCGGGTGAAGGATCTGTTCAAGTAACCAGGCCACGCGGGTCGCCCAGGGCCTCCACGAGCGCAGCGCCCTGTCAACCCTTTGAAGCGATGTGGCTCGGCCTCTCGCTTTGTTGCGCGCAAACGGAATAACGGCCCTCACGCCGGCCTCGGCAGAACCAAGCGTGGAGCCGAGTTGCAGCGCTCAGTATTCGCTGCCCGCGCTGCCAGGCGCGAGATTGTCAAATTTGGTCAGCGGCTTGAGGAAGGTCAACTTCACCATGCCAGTGGGGCCGTTGCGCTGCTTGCTGATGATGATCTCGGCGATGCCCGGCTCCTTGCAGGCATCCTTGGTGTAGTACTCGTCGCGATAGATGAACATGATGACATCGGCATCCTGCTCGATCGCGCCCGATTCACGCAGGTCGCTCATCATCGGGCGCTTGTCAGTGCGCGACTCGACGCTTCGGTTCAGCTGCGACAGCGCGATCACTGGGCAACGCAATTCCTTTGCCAGCGACTTCAGGCCGCGTGAGATCTCGCCGATCACGGTGGCGCGATTTTCTTCGCTGGCGCCACCGCTGCCGCTCATCAGTTGCAGGTAGTCGACGACGATCAAGCCGAGTTGACCGCACTGGCGTGCCTGACGGCGCGCACGTGCCCGCAGTTCGCTGGAGGTCAGCGCAGCGCTTTCGTCGATGTACAGGCTGACCTTGCCGAGCTTTTCGACGGCTTCTGACAGCCGTCCCCATTCGTCGTCGCCGAGCTTGCCGGTGCGCAGATGACCCTGGTCGATGCGGCCGAGCGATCCGACCATGCGCAGCGCCAGTTGTGACGCTCCCATTTCCATCGAGAACACGACCACCGGCAGGCCCTCATGCACGGCCACGTGTTCGGCGATGTTGAGCGCGAAAGCGGTTTTTCCCATCGACGGACGTGCCGCCAGAACGATCAGGTCGCCGGGTTGGAGCCCCGCTGTCAGGCGGTCCATGTCGTAGAAACCGGTGCGCACACCGGTCACTTCTTCGGCGCCGTTGTCATGCAGTTCGTTGACCCGGTCGATCAGCGCGACGACCAGCGCGTCCATGCTTTGAAATCCCTGGCGCGAACGAGAACCCTCTTCGCCGATGCGAAAGATCTTGGCCTCGGCTTCGTCGAGGATTTCTGAGACTTGCCGGCCCTGCGGATTGAATGCGGTGGTGGCGATTTCGTCGCTCACGGCGACCAACTTGCGCAGCACGGCACGCTCGCGCACGATTTCGGCGTAGCGGCGCATGTTGGCCGCACTTGGCACGCTTTGCGCCAGCGCATTGAGGTACACGATGCCTCCGCAGTCTTCGGCCTTGCCCAGGCTTTGCAGTTGCTCGAAGACGGTGATGACGTCAGCCGGTTTTGTCGCGTTGATCAACGTGCCGATGGCGGCATAGATGAATCGATGTTCGTAGCGGTAAAAGTCGCCGTCGCTGAGCAGGTCGCCAGCGCGGTCCCACGCACTGTTGTCGAGCAGCAGGCCGCCCAGCACGCTCTGCTCGGCCTCGATCGAATGCGGCGGAATGCGAAGCCGGGCGACCTCGTCGTCGGGGCGTGCGGCTGACTTGTCAGGGTTAGAGGTCGAATAGACGGCAGACATCGGGGAATGATAGGGTGCCTCTGCGAGGTGCCTTGTGGACAACGCTGGGGAGAATCGGGGGATCCACAGTGGAAATGCGAAAGCACGGATCGAGACCGCCGGTAAGGCGCCCGCATCAATGAACAAGGCCGGCAAAGCCGGCCTTGTGAAACTTCAACGCATACGCATCGACCTGTGACCAGGCCGTCGGTCCATCAGCCAGTTTCGCCCAGCACGACCACCTTGACAACGACCACCACGTCGGTGTGCGGTGCCACGGTGATGTCGTATTCGCCCACCGTCTTTAGCGGCCCATTGGGCATCCGCACTTGAGACTTCGCAATCTTGAAGTCGATGCGCGTCAGCGCCTCGGCAATGTCGTGGTTGGTCACGGAGCCGAACAGGCGTCCGTCCACGCCCGCCTTCTGCGTGATGTGCACGGTGCGACCGCTCATCTTCTCAGCGAGCGCCTGCGCAGCCACCAACTTGTCGGCGGCCGCTTTTTCCAGCTCGCCCCGTTTGACCTCGAACTCCTTGATCGCCGCCGGGGTCGCACGGCGGGCCGCGCGGGTCGGTATCAGGAAGTTGCGCGCATAGCCATCCTTGACTTTGACGACATCGCCCAGGTTGCCAAGATTGGCCACTTTGTCGAGCAGAATGATTTGCATGATGTGACCTTCAAACGCGATGCTGGTCGCTGTACGGAAGCATCGCCAGGAACCGAGCACGCTTGATACAGGTGGTCAGCTGACGCTGAAAGAACGCGCGTGTGCCGGTCAGGCGTGCCGGCGTGATCTTGCCGTTTTCGCCGATGAAATCGCGCAGGGTATCGATGTCCTTGTAGTCGATTTCCTTGACACCGGTGACCGTAAATCGACAAAAGCGCTTGCGACGAAACAGCAGAGACTGGGTGTTTCGTTTGGGTTTGCGGTCCTTGGAGAACCGACCTTTACCACGTGGCGGGGGCATAGTGAACCTCTTTCAATCTGTCTGTGGACAAAACCCGAGACAACCGTTCAATCGATCTCGGTGACATGAAAAACAACGCCGCGGCCGTTTCGCTGGGAGCCTAGGAAGCCGGCAAAACCATGGCTGCTTCCCAACTCGAATGCCAGCAGCTGCTGTGTGATGTCCCCGATGACCCGGCCCCTGATCTCGACCGAGACCTGGCGGGGCTGTCCATCCTGCGTGACCGTCGACTCGTGCTTTAGGCTCAAGTCGAGGGCCGGCAAACCTGCGGGGGTGTATCTCAGCGCGCCTCGCTCGACCAACTGAGCCTGCAGAACCAGTCGGTTCATGCTGAGCGAATAAAGCAAACAACGACCGTCGAGCTCAGGCAGCAGACTCCTGCGGGGCGCGGCGCGATTCTTCGCGTTCGACGATCCGCATCACCACCGATGGCCCCGTTTCGCCTTGGCTCTTCAAGACAGTCAAGTGCCGCAGCACTGCATCGTTAAAGCGGAAACCCGTCTCGAGTTCGACCAGAACTTCCTTGTTGCACTCGATGTTGACGCACAGGTAATGTGCCTTCGCGAGCTTCTGGATCAGGTAAGCCATCTGCCGACGGCCCCAATCTTCCACCCGGTGCACTTTGCCACCGCCAGCGGTGATCACACCCTTATACCGCTCCAGCATGGCTGGAACCTGTTCACTCTGATCCGGATGAATCAGGAGCACGATTTCGTAATGACGCATTGGCTCTCCTTGTGGGTATCTGCAGCAGCCATCGCCCAGCGACAGCCCACCTGCAGCATTGAAAGCCACCCCGAAGCGTCAGGCCCGGGTGTGGCAAGGTAAGCCTTCAAGTATAGCCGGCAACGCCGTGTCGGCCCATGAGCTCGCGCGGGCCCGCCCCGCTGCCGGCTCCCAGCTGCAAACCTGCGCAGCTGCGCCCAGCACTCGCTCACACCTTGCCGAGATTCAGGTCGGGGTAACGCACGTTATCGACAAGATCCAGCGTGTCCGGGCGAGGTGGCGGCGTTATCAAACTGACGAGGACGATCGTCAGGAAGCCGACAGGCACGCCGAACACGCCGGCCGAAATCGGCAGGATGCCGAACCACAGTTCGATCGGGCCCGTCACGCCAAAGATGCTCCGCATCCACGGCTGCGTGATCGCCATGTAGTAGATCGTGAGGCCGAGGCCTGCCACCATGCCGGACGAGGCACCCCACTTGTTGGCGCGCTTCCAGAAGATTCCCAGCGTAAGCGCTGGGAAAAACGCGGCGGCGGCGAACGAAAACGCTGCTGACACCAGGAACAGGATTTCGCCGGGCTTTTGTGCCGCCACTGCGGCCGCCGCCGTGCACGCCCTGCTGCTGCACCCGCTGCGCCACCCCCACGCGGCGCGGCTGGCAGCATGCGTGTGGCTGCTGGCGCTGGCCTGGTGCGTGTGGGTCTGGCGCATGCCGCCGGCGGGGCTGTGGTGGTGGGCCCAGGCGCTGGCGTTGGCGGCTGCGGGCACCAGCTGGTATCTGGTGCGGCGCTCTTGCTGCATCGAGCCGAATCCCTTTGCCGCGGTGCTGCGGCGCCTCACCGGTCTGGTGGGTGCCGGGCTGGTGCTAATCACCGCCAGCGTGGCGCTGGCCGCGCGCTGGCCCGACACCGCCGCGCCCGCAGCCACGCTGGGCGCCTGGGCCTGGTGCCTGGTGCCCAGCGCCTTGCTGCTGCTGACGCCGTTTGTGTCGCGGTCGCGGCAGGTGCTGCGCGACGCGGCATTGCTGGCCGGCGCCACGGCCGTGGCCGCAGCGTCGCTGTTGTTGTTCATGGACGGCCTGTCGCTGGGTGCTGTCAGTTCGTGGCTGATGGCCGCAGCGCTGGGGGCGGCCGTCTACACGGCAGCCCGGCGCTGGACCGTGGGCCATGCCACCGGCCCCCAGCTGGGTGCCGAGCGCACCTTCGAACAGCTGTACCGCGCGGCGCGCGACGTGCAAGTACACCCCGGCCGTTATGCCCAGCTGCTGTGCCAGTTGCTGCGCGACCTTTTCGAGCCGCGTGAAGTGCTGCCTTCGCAGCGTGAACTGAGCCAGGCGCGCGTGGTGGGCGGGGGCGCGGCACTCGAGGTGCCTTTGCGCGGCGCCGGCCAGCACGAACCCAGCCAGGCGGCGCCCAGCGCGGTGCTGCGCTTTGCCGGCGGCGGCCAGCGCCTGTTCACCGACGACGACGCTCGCCTGGCCGACCGCCTGGTTGAACAGCTGCGCCGCGCCGTGGCCTACGACCGTGCCGTGGAACGTGGCCGCAGTGAAGAACGCCAGCGCATCGCCCAAGACCTGCACGACGACATCGGCGCGCGGCTGCTGACCTTGATGTACCAGGCCCCGACCCCCGCCATGGAGGAGTACATCCGACTCACGCTGAAAGACCTGAAGACATTGACCCGCGGCCTGGCCGCCGGCGATCAGCGGTTGTCACACGCTGTGGGTGAATGGAAAGCCGACCTGGCGCAGCGCCTTGCAGCCGCCCAGGTGCACCTGGTATGGGCCTGCACACAAGACCGCGAGGTGCCGCTGAACATGACGCAGTGGTCGGCGCTGACGCGCGTGCTGCGCGAACTCGTCAGCAACGTGCTGCAGCACGCGCAGGCCACGCGGGTGGACATCCGGATCACCTTGCAAGGCCCCGAGCTGCGGCTGCGCGTGGCCGACAACGGCCGTGGTCGCGCACCGGAAGCATGGGCCCGCGGCCTGGGCCTGGGCGGCGTGCGCAAACGCGTCAAGCTGATCGGCGGCGACGTGGCGTGGCACGAGCAGACGCCGCAGGGCATCGTGTGCGAGGTGCGGGTGGCGGGGTTTGCGCCACCCGTGATGTAGCTGCTGCGGGCAGCTCAGGCGGGCGGCCGCCACCGCCTGCGCAAATCAGCCGCATGCGCCAACCCAGACGCCATCAAGCCCGCAGCCATCCAGCCCCAACCGGCACCCGTGATGCCGGCGCGCAGGGCGAACATCAAGGCCAGGCCGGCGGCCAGGCTGGGCAGGAAGTCGCGGGGTGGCAGACCGCGGCCGGTGGCGCGGTGGTACAGCGCCAGTGCAACGATCTCCAGCAGCGTGAAGGCGATCACCACATCGATCAGCACGCGAGTGCCGGGCAGGAAATCTTGCATCGGGCAGGTGCGCGCTGCTACAGCCGGGCCGGCGGCTAGACGCGCGCCAGACCCAGCAGGTGCGCCATGTCCTTGAAGAAAATGCGCACGTGGGTCAGGG
>ENA-OFCE01001054-OFCE01001054.1-metagenomes-genome-assembly--contig:-NODE-1054-length-15220-cov-25.301682_pt1 | contig 15220 bp, 18 predicted proteins | sample MGYA00153388_OFCE01 | MGnify analysis MGYA00153388
AATTCTTAAAGAATTTGGAAATAATTATGTAATTAATTTTGCTTAACTACTTATCAAGCTTCATCCTGACTTGCCGATCGAGCAAATTGTTGACGATTCAGTCACGCAGTCGCTGTCCCGTTCGATCAATACAGTTTTTGCTACCTTGCTGACTTTATTCTCGCTGTTTCTATTCGGCGGAGAAACTCTCAAAACCTTTGCCTTAACTTTGATTATTGGATTTACAATGGGAGCGTACTCCAGCATTTTCATTGCTAGTGCTCTCTTGGCTTGGTGGCGAGTGCGAATTCGCCCCACTAAAACCTCAGTTTAAGTAATATTTAAACTTTCGATCGCCAATTCCCAATTCCCAATTCTAATGACTGTCTCCCGAACTATTTACTTAGGCTTTCTAGCCGTCATTACCGCAGAAACTTTGTTGTTGATGATGCCTTTCTCCACAAGTGACGGGAATGGTAGCGATTTAGTAACAGCACTATTTAGTTCTACATCTGCCGCCTGCGTCACCGGATTGTCTGTGGTAGATGTGGGGAAATATTATTCTTTTTGGTGTCAGCTATTTATCCTGCTGCTGATGCAGGTAGGCGGGCTCGGTTACATGACATCAACCACCTTTCTGCTGTTGCTGTTGGGGCGCAGGTTTAGCTTGCAAGATAAAATGGCTATTCAACAATCGCTAGATTTGCCGGGGATGGGCGGCGGATTGGATTTAGTTCGATCGTTTGACGACAAAACGATCGCCGAATTAGAACTCCGGCGCAATTATGGTTTAAACCTGCTAGCAGTGAATCGCGGTAACAAATTTGAGATTAATTTCCCGCCAACTGAACGTTTGAGAAAAGGGACATCAATAGTAGTAATTGGTTCTAACAAAGATATCGATCGCTTGCCAGTTTAAAAGCTCGCCATTTTAAAAATGTAGAATTAAGGTGCGTGGCGGCGCACCTTGCAAACTTGGAAAATTTATGAGATTAAAAAAGTAGAAACACCCAACGATCGCCCCGTCGCAACTCTCGATCGCACTAGCCCTGAAAATTCATCCTAATTTCAAGATATCTTGCAAGTAAGCTTTTCCCAAAACCAGCACCGCCAACACTAGAGCGAGTTCAACAGGCCAAGGACACACCGCCACAAACCAGATTAACGAACACACCCCAATAATTGCAGCTATCGGAGCCGGAATCCCGTCTAGCGTTCTTTCGTCAGTCCCAGCAGTCACCCACCCAGCAATCAAGCAAAGCGTCAACGGAATCAAGCAACTTGCGATCATGGTTTTTACCCCATCAATTTTTTTTACATATGAGCATATTGTAACGATACATCAAAGATTTGGGAATTCACCATAAACTGAGATATTGTTTAGGGTTAAGTAGTGCATAAGCTAGAACAATACTTTTTGAATTTTCAGCTTGGGCACTTTCCGAAGGCAAAAATAGGTCGCTCTTCCTCGGAATTATGAAATTTTCCTTTCTGCACAAATGCTTTTGCCGAATAGCTTGAGATCAACTGCGATGCACCCATCCCCGCAAGTTATACTGAGTGTTGCAGTCAGTTACTGTATGTAGAGCGTGAATCAATGCAGGGCAAATTTTTTCGTAAGCCAGAATCCGAAAACCGCGATCGCGTCCCCCCGGGTCAATACCTCGCCAACGGATTTCCCGTCCTCACCTATGGCGATACACCCTCCGTCAGCATAGAGAGTTGGGAATTTAAAGTCTGGGGATTGGCAAAACCAAAAACCTTCACTTGGTCAGACTTCCAAGCCATGCCCCAAAGTAACTTTACTGCCGATTTTCACTGCGTCACTCGGTGGTCAAAACTCGACGTGCAGTGGACGGGAGTCAAAGTCACAGATTTTATGAACTACATAGAAGTCGATCCGAAAGCTCTGCACATCCTAGAACACTGCTACGGCGACTACACGACTAACATTGCGATCGCAGATTTCCAAAAAGAAGAAAACTTTTTCGCCCACACCGTCTTCGGCGAACCCCTCTCCCCAGACCACGGCGGCCCGATGCGACTGGTAGTTCCGCACCTGTACGCTTGGAAAAGCGCTAAATGGATTAACGGCTTGGAGTTTACAGAAACCGAACAACTCGGTTTTTGGGAACGCAACGGCTACCACGGGCGGGGGGAACCTTGGGCTGAGGAACGCTACAGCGGTTTGTTTTGATGCGGTAGTCGATCGCCAGCAAGGATTTGTCCAGAGCTTATATATGGCAGACATCTCCCAAAAAGCCTGTGAATAACAGGCAGGATGCCTGTTCCACAATAATTATGCCAGAGGTCTAGTATTGGTTGAGGAGCTATTCGCTCTTTGACCACTTCAGTTTGCCAAAATATGAGCTCGCATCTGGCATCTTTGGGATCTGTCACGGCGCAGGTTCCCTCTAATCTCACCAAAATACATAAACCCAACGATCGCAGTTTGTACGTAATTTACCCGATCGATAAACTACTTTAACTCCCATACGCAAGTGTTAAAAAAACAATATTCCCAATTTCTGGTTAATATAAAACTTCCATAACTGTCAGTTGGCTCTGGTATCACCGTGTTTATACGTAAGTGTTTGCTGTTGAGTATTTAGACTTGACCATAAAATAAAAAATTAGCCTAACCAGCCCAAAATAAGTTTAGCCACTCCGCGCTCCGATACCTTGCAGTGCAAGGTTTTAAGCCAAAATTTTTATAATGATTGGGTGTGTATTCTTAGGGAGCGATCGTCCCAGAGGCGATCGGATAAACAGCATTTATGAAGTATCAATAAAGGCTTGATAAAGAGTCTGTCAACATTCACCTAAAGTGCCAAAAATACAAACAAAGTATTCCATAATCAAATTATTAAAATTACCGCACAGAAGGAACAAGTTATGAATATCACACTCTTATCCGCCCTAACAGCCACCGCAGTCGCCACAGCTCTGTTTGGCGCCGGAGATCCAGCTCAGGCCTTCTCCTTCGGTACCAACGGCATAAAATTCCAAGAAGATACAGATGTCAACTTTAAGTTCCAAGAATCTCACGGTGGGTACACTTCCTCTTTCGGAATCTACTCTGTCAAGGACTCGGCTACCTCTTTAATTAGCACTCTATTTTCGGAAACTAAATCCTCAGACAACGGCGGTGAAAACGAATGGAAAGGATCGCTCGGTAATACCGTCTTGGGTTCAGGCTCCGCAGTCTTCACATTCCTAGCCAACCAAGTTTACACTCTGGGACTCTCCAGCGGCGGCGGCGGCACGGTCTACTCGACCTCGGCTTTGAACGCCGGCAGCCAGCAAGCAGTGTTTGGCGCGGCGTCGCCCCTGTGGAACGCACTCGGCAAAGAAACAACGAACTTCTTCCAACCTGCCGGACAATTCACAGACGGAACAGGTTCTCTGTCTAACGGAGGCACGCTGATCTCCTTTGATGATCGCGGCGGCGGAAACGACAAAGACTTCCAAGACTTCACCGTGAGCGCCGAAGCAGTTCCCGAACCGATTACTATGACTGGTTTGGCTCTCGGTTTCGGTGGCTTGGTTGCAGCACGCCGCCGCCGCGCTAGCAAGACAGTTGCCTAATTTTTTGAGCCAGAACGATCGGCTTAATGACGTTTGATAAAAAAGAATATGATTTGTAGGCGCGCTGATGGGAAATCGGCTCGCCTTTTGCTTGGTTTAAACAAAAAGACATCTCGATCTGATATCATTTCCGGTTGCATCGGAATGATACAGCAGATTGCAGGTTTATAGGTACTATCAATATCCCCGTAGGGAAACGGCACGTGCATTGTCCTGATTTCGGTAATATTAATAATTCAGATGCTACCGTATTTGATTTGAGATCGTTTTCCCTTGCATCGGTATTGTTTAAATATCGAAACAGTTAAGCTGTCCCGCATCTAAATTATATTTTTTGGGCGGGTTTTTAGACCCACCCCACAATACTTTTCTTAAACTTGACTATACAATTTAAATGCACTTCAGCTTAACCGTCAACAGTCGTATCGAGGAGTGCAACCGGAATTGATCTTATGCGTCGCTAGCTGAATTTGACGCAGAGTCTTTGGAGGAGTGGAAGTCGTACAAATTCACCGATATTGGTTGAGGAATTCTCATGTCCGATCGATCGCACGCGGCTTTCATCGCCACCACAGCCCTAGTTTTTGTCCGTCGCAACTGTGCTTGTTCCGGCAATGTCCAATAGCGGACAATTCAAATGCAAACAACCATCATTAATGCCTGAAATATCTACTTCTGGGGTTAGTTGCGACAAAACGCCTTCAAGTTCAGAAATAGCTTTAACCAAGGTTTCAATTGCTAGGGAAGGTTCGGTATCGTAGTCTAAAATCAAAGGCAGGTCTGTTCGCCTGTGCGGCATGGCTGTGAGTACCCGCACTGAATTGGTAAGGGCGATCGCATTCGGCACGATAACTCGCTCTCCCTGATAAGTAATTGAACAGAATTAATTACACACTAATTTTTTGCTGATTTTTTACTAGACAAGGCTTGTAGCCCAGAGTTTTGTGTAATTAATTGTGTCCTACTACTTAAGTCATAATTTGAGTCGATCGCATCGAAATCTCTTCCACCGTACCTTCAAAGCCTTCTACAATTATCTGGTCGCCTAATTGAAACGGTTCGTGCAGCAGCATCAATATTCCGGCTAAAAAGTTTTTGAAGATGTCTTGGAAAGCGAAACTCACAGCTACCGAACCCAATCCTAACAAGCCGATGATGTCTCCCGGCCGCAAAGCCGGGAAAGCAATTGTGCAGGCGAGGGAACTGCCGATGACCCACGTCAGGGCCTAGCTAGTTTGCACCAAGAGCGATCGCAAAGATAAACTTTTAACAATACGTTCGGTAGCTGCCGAGACTATTTGTTGGACGGATCTAGCCACCGTCCGGGTCACGAAAAGAATTACCACTGCAACTGCTAGTGACGGCACTGCCTCGATCGCTTGACCTAGCAGGTTTAATAAGCTAGTTTGGATTTGCTGAATTACTGTGTCCATTGTTAAATTAGACTTAAAAATTTTGTTGCGAAGAATCGATCGCTGGCTAATTTATTATTTTACCAGACCATTATTTTATGCTAAGTTTCAAAAAAAAATGATATCATATACCTCAATTATCTACTGCTTAGTTCATTAGGAAAAACAGAAAGATGAATTTTGATTTGCAGCAACTGATTAAAACCTTCGGATATTTGGGAGTTTGGGCTATTGTGTTCGCGGAATCTGGATTGCTGTTCGGGTTTTTTCTCCCCGGCGACAGCTTGCTGTTTGCTGCTGGAATTGTGGCGGCTAGACCCGACACTCTAAATATTTGGACGCTAATTTTTGGGGCTTTTGTCTGCGCGGTGGCTGGCGACAATGTTGGCTATGCAACCGGACATCGTTGGGCTCGTCGCTTATTTCAGAAGGAAGATTCGTGGTTGTTTAAAAAAGAATATTTAGAAAAAACCGAAACCTTCTACGATAAACACGGTCAAAAAGCAGTTGTACTAGCGAGATTTATGCCAATTGTTCGCACTTTTGCGCCGATAGTGGCGGGAGTGGCGGCAATGAAATACAAAACTTTTATGTTTTATAACCTTATCGGCGGGTTTTTATGGACCTTTGGAATCACGCTGATGGGTTATTATTTGGGAAAGATGATTCCTGCCGATCAAGTTGATAAATATTTACTGCCGATTGTTTTCGGAATAATTGTACTTTCTTTTGTGCCTTCGATTATTCACATAATTCAAGAACGCCGGGCTAACAAAAACGATTGACTGGGAGGAGTTCGATGTGGGAATTTCAAGGCATAGTGAGTAATGATATCGTTTTCGGTTGCATCGGAATTATTACGAGCCGAAATTAGGAAACTGCACGTGTCGTTTCCGTACAATTAATTTGGCGTAGGGAAGCGACACGTGCAGTCTCCTCGCTTGTCATTCCGGCGCCGTCGGAATTGATATGACCAGGACGTGTAGAGCGCTCTTCAAGTCGATCGATCGAACACCATCAAAAATTCAGATTAGCCCCGCCGACTCGATCGAGTCAAACCGCAGCACTTGCCCGCCGATAGCTTAATCTGCTAAAACTAGCAAAGTTTGATAATTTCTGAGACAATACTATACATGATTGCAACATCCGTTCAGATTAAACACGAAGTCAAAGACTTATCCCTCGCCCCCTTGGGAAAACAGCGCATCGAGTGGGCCGGCCGCGAAATGCCGGTATTGCGCCAAATTCAAGAACGCTACAAAGCAGAAAAGCCCTTCGCTGGCATCCGTATTTCAGCTTGCTGCCACGTAACCACAGAAACAGCTCATTTGGCGATCGCCCTCAAAATGGGCGGTGCAGACGCTGTACTCATCGCTAGCAACCCCTTGAGCACTCAAGATGACGTAGCAGCTTGCCTAGTTGCAGACTACGGCATTTCGGTCTATGCCATGAGAGGAGAAGACGCCGCTACCTACGAACGTCACGTTTACACAGCCCTTGACCACCGTCCCAACATTATCATCGACGACGGCAGCGACGTGGTAGCAGCCCTGATCCAGCACCGCCCCAAGCAAATTTCCGACTTGATCGGAACCACCGAAGAAACCACCACAGGCATCGTGCGTCTGCGGGCGATGTTGAGAGATGGCGTGCTGACTTTCCCAGCAATGAACGTTAACGACGCCGATACCAAGCACTTCTTCGACAACCGCTACGGCACCGGTCAATCCACCCTAGATGGCATTCTCCGCGCTACCAATATTTTGTTAGCGGGTAAAAATATTGTGGTTGCAGGCTACGGTTGGTGCGGCAAAGGCACTGCACTGCGGGCTCGCGGCATGGGCGCTAACGTAATTGTTACCGAAATCGATCCGATTCGGGCGATCGAAGCAGTCATGGACGGTTTCCGCGTCATGCCAATGGATGAAGCAGCCACCGTCGGAGACATTTTCATCACCGTCACCGGCAACAAACACGTCATTCGTGCCGAACATTTCGACACCATGAAAGACGGCGCAATGGTTTGCAATTCCGGTCACTTCGACATTGAAATTGACCTGAAATCCCTCGGTGCAAAAAGCAGCGACGTGAAGACAGTGCGTTCTTTCACACAAGAATACCGCCTCAATAATGGCAAGTCGATTATTGTGTTGGGTGAAGGCCGTTTGATCAACTTGGCCGCAGCAGAAGGACACCCTAGCGCCGTGATGGATATGAGCTTTGCTAACCAAGCTTTAGCCTGCGAACATCTTGTCACCAATAAAGGCAAACTGGAGCCAGGTATTCACTCAATCCCCGTGGAAGTTGACAGAGAAATCGCGCGTCTCAAATTGGAAGCAATGGGTATTTACATTGATACCTTGACTCCCGATCAAATTGAGTACACCAACTCTTGGACTTCGGGCACTTAATCATCGTATTCTTGTTCCCAGGCTCTGCCTGGGAATGAATACAATAAGGCTCTGTCTCCCTCATGCCGAGTCGAGGCAGAGACTCTAGATAATGTGTTCCCAGGCAGAGCCTAGGAACGAACAAAAACATCCGTTAAATCCGTTACATAATCCGTTGCCGAACTTCCTTCTGCTATACCTATTACCAAATTATTAAATCAAAATGGTTGAATGGATAACTAACACAATGCAGTCAATGGGCTATCTCGGAATTGCCCTATTGATGTTCTTAGAAAACCTGTTTCCGCCCATCCCCTCAGAATTGATTATGCCATTGGCAGGATTCACAGCATCGAAAAGTAATGAGATGCAGTTGGCCCCCGCGATCGCAGCAGGGGTAATAGGGACAGTTCTGGGCGCACTTCCGTGGTATTATGCCGGTAAATTATTGAGCGAAGAACGCTTGAGGAACTTAGCAGACAAATACGGCAAGTGGATAACTGTATCGGGTGCAGATATTGACAAATCAAATAGATGGTTTAACAGACACGGCAACAAAGCCGTATTTTTGTGTCGCCTCGTCCCCGGAGTTCGCACCCTGATTTCCCTCCCCGCTGGCATCAACAATATGCCTTTAATTCCATTTCTGGCATACTCAACAGGCGGCACTATTTTGTGGGTGAGTTTCCTGACTTTTGCCGGATATCAACTAGGGAAATTAGGGAAAAATTATGAACTTGTAGATCAATATCTCGCTCCTGTTTCCAAAATAGTTGTCGTGATTATAGTCATCTGGTTTATTTTGTGGATTATCAAAAAAAATATGCAAAAAGAATAGAATCACAGATAAATGCAGACACGATCAAACCAATCTGCGTTTATCTGCGTCAATCTGCTCCTATCTGCGGTAAAAAATTAATATAATCTCAGTTTAGTTACAAGAGATACAGCAGCAGATCCAATATTCAACATTTAGGTAATAATTTATAATTGGTTGAAGTTTAGACAGACAATCGTGGCAAAATAAGAAGAATTGCTATCCGCACTATTAAGATATGTACGAAAAGATTGTAGCCCCGACAACTGGTTCTAAAATTACTTTCTCTGACGGTTTGCCGATCGTCCCCAATGACCCGATCGTTCCCTTCATCCGCGGCGATGGTACCGGCGTAGACTTGTGGCCAGCCTCCCAGAAAGTCATGGATGCTGCGGTAGAACAGGCCTACGGTGGCGAACGAAAAATCAACTGGTTCAAGATTTATGTAGGCGACGAAGCCTGCGATGTCTACGGTACATACCAATACCTGCCCCAAGATTCCCTAGACGCCATCAAAGAATACGGCGTCGCCATCAAAGGCCCCCTGACAACCCCCATAGGCGGCGGAATTCGATCGCTAAACGTCGCTTTGCGACAAATCTTCGACCTCTACGCCTGCGTCCGCCCCTGCAAATATTATGATGGAACCCCATCATTGCACAAAACCCCCGAACTGCTAGACGTAATCATTTACCGGGAAAATACAGAGGATATTTACCTGGGAATTGAATGGGCAAAAGGCAGCGAAATCGGCAAAAAATTAATTGAATACCTCAATAATGAGTTAATTCCAGCCACACCAGAACACGGCAAAAAACAAATTCGCCTCGATTCTGGAATCGGCATTAAACCCATTAGCAAAACAGGTTCTCAGCGCTTAGTGCGACGCGCCCTTACCCACGCCTTGCGGTTGCCAAAAGAAAAGCAGCAAGTAACTTTGGTGCACAAAGGCAACATCATGAAATACACCGAAGGAGCTTTCCGAGACTGGGGTTACGAACTAGCAACCACCGAATTTCGCGATCAATGCGTGACAGAAAGAGAATCTTGGATTCTCGGCAACAAAGAAAAGAATGCCGAGATTAGCTTAGAAGATAATGCCCGCCAAATAGAACCAGGCTACGATGCTTTAACACCCGAAAAACAAGCCAAAATTCGTCAAGAAGTCGCCGATGTTCTCTTTACAATTTGGGATAGTCACGGAAGCGGTAAGTGGCAAGAAAAAATCATGGTCAACGACAGAATTGCTGACAGCATTTTCCAACAAATTCAAACCCGACCGGGCGAATATTCCATTTTGGCGACAATGAATTTGAACGGCGATTATTTGTCCGATGCGGCCGCCGCAATTGTCGGCGGATTGGGCATGGGCCCCGGCGCGAATATTGGTGATGAATGTGCAGTTTTTGAAGCAACTCACGGCACTGCGCCGAAACACGCTGGTTTGGACAAAGTTAATCCCGGTTCGCTGATTTTGTCTGGGGTGATGATGTTGGAATATATGGGATGGCAGGAAGCGGCAGACTTGATTAAGAAGGGTTTAGCGGCGGCAATTTCTAATAGTGAAGTTACCTACGATTTAGCTCGCTTGATGGAGCCGCCGGTGCCGGAATTGAAGTGTTCTGAGTTTGCAGAAGCGATTATCAAGCATTTCGCGGATTGAGCAACAGAGGAAAAGGACACAACAGTGTTGTGTCCTTACCGATGATGTCTGTTTATTTTTGTGAAGCTGGAATTGCCATGCCGCGCTGTACTCCTGGGCGCTGCTGCAAGGTTTCTACCCAGCGTTTGAGGTGGGGATGGTTGTCTAGAGTTAATCCTTGAAATTCGTAAATAGCAACCCAGGGATAGGTAGCCATGTCGGCAATTGAATACTCGCCGCAAATGTATTCGTGTTTTGCTAGTTGAGTGTCTAATACTCCATACAGCCGCAAAGTTTCTTTTTCGTAGCGCCCAATTGCATAGGGAATTGGTTCTGGTGCAAAGCGTTTGAAGTGGTTGAGTTGACCGAACATTGGCCCGACGCTGGCCATTTGAAACATCAGCCATTCGATGACTTGAAAGTATTTTTCTTTATCGGTGGGTAGAAATCTGCCTATTTTTTCGGCAAGATAGATCAGGATTGCGCCAGACTCGAAGACGGTGATGCCGTTATCTCGATCGACTATTGCGGGAATTTTGCTGTTGGGGTTGATGGCGATGAATTCTGGGCTAAATTGGTCGTTTTTTGTGATGTCTATGACGTGCACGTTGTAGGGTAAGCCTATTTCTTCGAGCATGATCGAGACTTTGCGGCCGTTGGGTGTGGTAAAAGTGTAGAGGTCGATCATACTTGTGCTGTTAAGTTGAAAGTTGGGAAGGAAGTAAATAACTGGATATTTTATCATAATTTGGAATAAAATTGCGGAATTTTCATGTATTATGTTAAAATTAGCTGATAATAATAGAAGAATAGCGATCGCCCGCAATGGATATTATTGAAATTCTCAAAGACGACTATCAAAGATTTCCCGAAAATCAGACTTACAGCATTTATGCCAAAGATGTTTATTTTGAAGACCCGGTGAATCGATTTACCGGAGTCGATCGCTACCGCAAAATGATCGGGTTTATGGGGACTTTTTTTCAGGATATAAATCTAGATTTGCACGGGATTTCGCAGTCTGGAGATACGATAGAAACTCGCTGGACGTTAAGTTGGAAAGCACCGTTACCTTGGCGGCCGCAAATGGCGATCGCGGGTAGAAGCGAAATGAAAGTCAACAGCGATAATTTAATCGTTTCTCACATCGATTACTGGAACTGTTCGCGGTTGGATGTGCTCAAACAATTAGTATTTCCAGTGCAAGCTAATGTTTGAATTGCCGACACTCCAAACGATTAAATCAAAATCAATTTATTCAGGAGTGCGATCGGTTATGGATGATGTATAATAGGGATGTGTGGATTAGAAAGGAAGTTGAACTATAAATTAAATTATTACCCGAACAAATAGGAGGATAAATATATGGCTATTGTCAAAATTCCCAAAGATGGTTTAATGACTAAGGGCAAAGATTGAATGACCTTTTGGGCAGAATGAATAAAATAACCTTTCAGTGGGATGAACAAAAAAATAAAATTAATCAACAAAAGCACGGCATTTCTTTTGAAGAAGCTGAATCAGTTTTCTTTGATGATTATGCTCTTCAATTTTGGGACGAAGATCACTCCCAAGAAGAAGAACGTTTTTTACTTCTGGGTATAAGCTCTAAAATGAGAAGATTACTTGTAGTTCATTGTTTTCGAGAAGAAGATTCTATCATTAGAATTATCTCTGCAAGAAAACCGACTAAAAATGAAAGTAAAGAATATAGGAGATAAAACAATGGAACCGGAATACGATCTTTCAAAAATGAAAAAAAGACCTAATCCTTTTGCTAAACAGTTAAAAAAACAGATCACGATTTCTCTAGGAATTGATGTGATTGAATATTTTGAAACGATGGCTCAAGAAAAAGGTATATCTTCTCAGGAACTAATTAATCTTTATTTGCAAGATTGCGTTGTGTCTAAGCGAAAATTATCTCTGAATTAGCCTACCAAAAACCAAAGACAATTGCACTCACTGACTGTATAACTAGAGCTACAATGCGATCGCCCTTTAAACTAAATCATGTATTGACATTGCGTCGATTTCGTGCGTCACCGGAAATTTGCTGTGTCCAGCGGCGGCTTGTCGCCCAAATTAATTCCCCCGCTAAATTAATCTTCGTTACACAACGTTACAATATAGGAGTAAACAACTTTCAAACGAGCTAAACAATAAATGCGCTTAATATTAATGACCGGAAAAGGCGGCGTGGGTAAAACATCCGTAGCCGCCGCCACAGGGCTGCGATGTGCCGAATTGGGATACAAAACCCTAGTGCTGAGCACCGATCCCGCTCACTCCCTAGCCGACAGCTTCGACATCGAACTCGGACACGATTCGCGGCTGGTGAAACCGAATTTGTGGGGAGCAGAATTAGACGCTCTCAGGGAATTAGAAGGCAATTGGGGAGCAGTTAAGCGCTACATTACTCAAGTCTTGCGTGCCCAAGGACTCGACGGCGTTCAAGCTGAAGAATTGGCCATACTTCCAGGAATGGATGAAATCTTCGGTTTAGTGCGAATGAAACGGCATTACGACGAAGGCGAATTTGATGTTTTAATTATCGATTCGGCTCCAACTGGCACTGCATTGAGACTGCTAAGTTTACCCGAAGTTGGCGGCTGGTATATGAGAAAATTTTACAAGCCGCTGCAAGGCATATCCGCTGTCCTTCGACCTTTAGTTGAACCTATTTTTAGACCAATTGCCGGTTTTTCTTTGCCAGACAAAGAGGTGATGGATGCACCTTATGAATTTTACGAACAAATTGAGGCTTTGGAAAAGATTTTAACTGACAATACTGTAACTTCGGTAAGGTTAGTTACCAATCCCGAAAAAATGGTAATTAAAGAGTCTCTGCGCGCTCATGCCTATTTGAGTTTGTACAATGTAGCGACTGATTTAGTCGTAGCAAACCGGATTATTCCCGAAGAAGTAACTGACCCATTTTTCAAACGATGGAAAGAAAGCCAGGAGCAGTATCGTCAGGAGATTCACGCCGATTTCATGCCGCTCCCAGTTAAGGAAGTGCCACTTTATTCCGAAGAAATGTGTGGTTTGCCAGCATTGGAACGCTTGAAAGAAACGCTTTACAAAGACGAAGATCCTAGTCAAATATATTACAAAGAAAATACGATTAGGATTGTTCAGGAAAACAATCAATATAGTCTTGAACTGTATTTGCCTGGAATTGCTAAGGATCAAATTCAGTTGAGCAAAACAGGAGATGAGTTGAATGTTCGGATTGGCAATCACCGCCGCAATATGGTTTTGCCACAAGCTTTAGCAGCGTTGCAACCTTCGGGGGCGAAGATGGAGGATGATTATTTGAAGATTAAGTTTTCTTAACGAAACTTACACACGGTTTGTAGTGTCTTTTCACGCGGTTGGATCGCCGGACTTCACCTTCTCGATCCACTCCGTTATGCCGATCGTGCCGGCTGTCTGCACCTGTGCAGCATCATGGGCGGGAAGCACATCCTGCATCAGATCGATACGCTTCCATTGTGCGATCGGTGTCTCACAGTCCTCGCGCGGCACGTAGCGCGATGGATTTACCTTTTCATAACGATGGATATAGCGCGGGCAGTTTTGCCACAGTGCCGAGAGTTGGACGCGGACGAGGAAATCCGCCTCCTTGTAGTGTGTCATCATCGGATCGTCGCGTGAGATACTGGCGGTGCCCTGTACTCGGATGCGGTGCGGGCGATCGAAGGAGATAAACAGCATACCAACTTCTGCGTGCTGCGCGACATTGCCCATAGACAAGAACATACCGTTGCCGTCGTAGCTGGGAAATATCAGTGTCATACTGTCGATAACCTTGACAAAGCCGGGGTCGCCACCCTTGTAAGAAACCGTCGGCTGTCCCTGGCCATCCACGGTAGCAAGGAAGAACATATCCCTGGTTTCAATGAAGCCGATCGATTCCTCGTCAAACTCTGTCTTGCAAGTGATCTGCTCAATGCGATCGGCCATATCGCGCGTGCCGAATTCGTCCTGTAATGCACGATGCTGTTCACCGTAAAGTTTGCTCATTTCTGTTCCTTCTATTGCTATGTAAATTGTACTCTACCAACTTAAAATTAGTGGTAATCCGGGTCGCAAATCTATCTGCTGCCCCTGCATTTCTCCATCAAACCCAAGCTGGATGCAATAGTCTGTTCCAATACTTAGCTTAATTTGTTTGGTATCAAGTACAGCTTGCAATTCTGGCGATACGCTATTTGCCATAGGACTAACTAACTCGACACGAGTGATTTCGCGCCAACCAATAGGATGCTCTGGAGGCTGCGCCTTCTCGGCAGGAAATCGATCGGGACGTTTACCAAATGGGATCTGGAACAGCATTGGCTCAGTTAACACATCACTATTTGTTGCCACTGCAATACTGATTGTTTGAGGCCAATAAGGTGGATGATAGTCCCAACTGGAAAATGCAATGGTATCGCCAGAAACACTGGTAGGACGCAGACAAATCCCAAATGGACAGGCATCATTCTGCCGATTTGTCGATCGCTCCCAAAGACGAGTGCGATGAATTTGTGGGGATTTTGCCTCTTCTGGATCGTGAACCCACAACAATTCCAGCATGGCGTTGCGGAAAAAGAAACTACGATTGGCGGTGCCTTGTCCAGTATGTGTTCTAGACGCTCCCTCGGTTAAACCGCATGAGATGAGGCGATCGGCTTGACTAGCGCCTATGTCAGTCAAGATAAAGAGATGGTCAAATTCAAATGCCATAGCTTTAAAACAATTAATTTACTCAGTGCGTCTAAATTAGGCGTTCTTACTGTTTTTGAATCAGGATTGCTCCAATCAGCAATAATGCAGTTCCCAAGACGCGAGACACGCTGAGGGAAATCTGGGTAACACCAAATGCGCCAGTAGAATCCAAGACGAGTGCCGCAACCATCTGTCCGGCAATCACCAAAGAAAAAACCGTCGCCACACCTAATTTCGGGATTGCGATCGCTCTTGTGCCCGGTGAACAATTCAAAACGCTGCACCTCATCAAAGCAGGATTCGATTTGCTCCATGAGCGTCGTGCCAATGCCTTGTTTTTGGCGATCGGGATGAGTAATAAGCCGCTCAATATAGCAAGTAATCCCCGCTTGATACGCTCTAACTGATCCTACAATCTTGCCCTCAATTTGAGCCTTCAAGAAAACTTTGGTAGTGAAGTCGCTTCTCAACTCGTCTAAAGTTTGTGTCAGCGGCGGAATGTTCAAGTCATTATAAAGCTGTGCCTCGCTCTGATATGCCAGCTTTTGCAGTTCGAGAATGGCTGCTGCATCTTCAGGTGAAGCCTGTGTGATGTTTTTCATAATCGTGTATCACCACAAACCATAACTCTTCGCGGACTCCAACGAAATGTCTGGGAGATTACGAAGCATATCAT
>ENA-OFCE01001057-OFCE01001057.1-metagenomes-genome-assembly--contig:-NODE-1057-length-15180-cov-7.824264_pt1 | contig 15180 bp, 15 predicted proteins | sample MGYA00153388_OFCE01 | MGnify analysis MGYA00153388
ATATGACCTTGATTTTTGGGATCGAAAGCATCAAAATAAATGGGAGTTGCGCCCTTATTGGCGATAAACTCAATCCCTTTGCGGTGTGGCGATTGCGGTAATAATAGTGGCATATAAGATGCCAGCACCAACGCCGTCGTTCGATCGCGTCTGTCGCGAGTATCGACCAGTAGCGATTTACCATAGTAGGGTAACGATTGTAGCCAAATCGCATCGCAAGTATCGATATCTGACAACATTTTGGCTGGGGCGCGAAAGCTCTGCCGAAACGTATCCATTACTTCGCGCAGCTCTTTTAAAGTGTCGCGGTGAAAATAGACCGTCAATCCAAAGTCCAAGATTGGATCGCCAGCGGTAATATCGCGTTGGCTGGCGACGGCATCTTCTAAGTGCATCTCGGCGCGAACGTCAATTTTGCCTTTACTTTTAGCCGTATTAATCTGTTGGGCGGCTTGTTGAATCAGGTCTTGGTTGTTGATATTGACCGCCGTGCGATCGACAATCGACATTTCCAATACGACTCGAACATCGTGACAGAACTGTCTTGAAAGAATGTCCCACATGTACTGAAGTTGGACTGAATCCAATGTCCGCCGTCCCGCCGCGTCGAACGAATTGGGTTGGGTCTTCAAATACATACAGCCGACGTACTTGCCATCGACAAATACATAATCTCGACCTGTTGATGGAATGCTACTCAATTCCTCATGAATTAGGGCGGTGGGGTGAAGGCGACTATGGGCAACTTCGGTAATTTCATTGCGAGTTAGATCGTAGGTAATCAAATGCGGGATGGCTGGAGATTGCATTTGGCGACCTGCTTGAATTTCGGCAATCCTAATGTGGCGATCGTGAAAGCGATTTGATTCGGCACGGCAAAACTGCCATACTCCCTCGGCATCCAGTGGCGTAAATGCCATCTGCAACCGTTCGCGAATCAACGTCGTCCAATACAGGTATCCCGATTGATAGCCTTTGAGTAAAAACCTGTCGAGATCTTCTTCGGCAATCAGTTTATCTGCTCCAGAGACTTTCCCCAAGAATTTAGGAAACATCCCTGAGCAAAACTCGATCGCACTCTCCAAGCCATCTTTTTCTAGATCTTCGCTTTTAGCCGTGTAAGTAACGGCTATGTATAGCTCTTGTTGGCGGCGATGTCCGGCTTGGTGTGCGTCGCGGAGGATTTTAATCTCTTCGACGAGCATCTGGAGGGCATTTTCTGACTGAAATTCAGGGCGATCGTAAGTCGAGCGAAAGGTTTTCGCCAAATCTAACTCGCGGTCGATCGGGTCTGGAAAACATTGCCAATGCACCCGCAGACTTTCACCCTGCGGCACTTCTCGAATTAGAGCCGCAATCCCAGAAACCGCCGACTCTGCTTGAATTGCATCCTGGTAATCGTGAATGCCATTGCACTTGGCTCTCCTGTACTTACGGGGGAAGCTATTGCTTGTTTGAATAATCGGAGTGTTCGCGTAGCGTGCCGAAGGCATAGCGGAGATTATTTAAATAAGCAAGCCAACAGCTTCTCCTTCATTAAATCAAAATTTTTGAATCCATAGCTTTGACGAATTATCAACTTGATTTTTGTGTTGATACCTTCCGTAACTCCGCTGGTTGTTCTATTCTGAAAGTAATTGCAAATTCCTTCTAAATGAGATTTTAAAGTTGTCGCAGCATTTTTAAGTATAATCTGGGCAGAAATGAGCCATTTTTTAATTTTTCTGATCCCACCAGATGGCGTAATGTTACTGTTATATATAGTGATAAGTTCTTCTTTTAATTCATGAGCAATTCTCAAGATAGGAGATGATTCAAGAAGTGTATTTAACACTAGCTCTTCTTCCCAAGTTAAATTTACTCTATTACTCATCAATAAGTATCGATTCGTTAAACCTTTGATTTTGAGAATAAGTCTAATCTTATTCAAGTTTTTATTGACTAGCTTTTGAACGTGAAAGCGATCTATCACAATCTTTGCATTTGTTGGGAAAACCGATCGAATTACTTGTGGAAAACCTCCCCACATATCAACACAAACTTCTTCGACTTGCGCTCTAATGCTTTCGGGTTGCTGCTTTAAGACTGCGATTATATCATCACTCTTGTGAGAATCTACTATTTCCAGCAATGAGCTTTTATCTAAATCAGTTAGAATAGTTGCAAACTGTCCTTGTCCTTTCTTCCTTGCAAATTCATCTAAACTTAATCGCTTAGGAACTCCCCAGTCTTTTTTTTTAGCTTGGCAACTTTATGAAAAATATCTTGAACAGCATCTTCGCTGCGTAGCGGGTGAACCGCGACGCTCATCTTCTCATTTTTACTAACTTGTTTAACTGTTAATTCTTTGACTCTTTCATAAATATATTCTTGATATCTATTTGTTTGTCTTTGGTTTCTGTTTGGCCAAGATAAAATTTCAGTGGGTGATTTCTTGCAGTTAGTACAACGAAACTGACGGCGAGGTACTTGGAGGTATACTAATCGACCTATAATAGATAAATCTCTAACTAAGATCGATCTGGTTTGATGTATTGTGCTTGTATATTCATGGCAAACTGGACAGTTAATTCCATCATTAACTAATTGTAGCTTTAAGATAGTATAATCGAGCTTCACTCGAATAACTAAACACACTAACATTCTGTAAATTCAATAAAGTATCTAGGTGAAAATCCATGTTATGGAGGAGTATAAAATGTAGCGATCGCTACATTTTATACTATTTACCCCATATGTGCGGGAGAGCCTTAGTGATGATGAGCGTCAAAGGTGGGGTAGGCTCTTTTGGTGAAGCAGGGAGAATTACGGCTTTAAGTAAGTTGGGAGAAAAGGTAATATTTTTTGATTTTATTGAGAACCCTCAGCAAAATCTTCAGGGTGATCCTTCTAATTACAGCGGTTTAAGGGTTGGTGGGGTACAGTTATTTTTACAAGCCCTATTCAGAAAGGGATCTGGAATTCAAAGTGTCCCTCATGTACCTGCGAACCGCTGTATACCCTGCCATTTCGCGGCATCAACTATCTCTGGGATCGTAAACAACAAGAAGCTTTATCTTTACTCGATCGATATGACTATGAGGCGGTCAAACGTTTGTTACGTCATGAATTAGAATCTGAGGATGAATTGGTCAATGTTAAGTCAGGTTTGACTGCGGCAGTACATTGGAATCAAGGTAACTTCGATCTATTGGCTGATGAGTTGGGCAATTTTGCGAAGGAAAGATCTAGACAATGGTGGTGGATTGGCTATGAAGTTGCATATTTAGCTGTGGTGCGATTAAAGCAAAGTCATACTTCAGAGGCGATGTTTCATAGCTTTCGATCGGTCGAAGGTTTAATCCCACATTCCGCACTTCAACTTTTACGACACATACTAGTCACGAAGACTCGACAGTTTGACGATACTACCGATCGTAACTCACTGATTGCCGTGACGCAAAATTAGGCTTTTTCGATGCTACTTTTCCGAAGTGCGGAATGTGGGTTTAATGAAGGAATCGATCGTGCATCGTTATCCCCAGCATACTTTTTCACGAAACAACTCAATCGCTGTTCGATCGTCAATTTGTAGCGAGCAGGGATTGGCAAGCTATCAGAATACTGTTGAAAGGCGATCGGATATATTTATGTATGGCACCAACTTGTTTAGGCTAATTCAATTAATTCAGCCAAGTCATCAGACCAATGCTGCTATCCAAGCCTACTTTAAGAGCGCGATCGCAATCAACCAACTATTTCATGGTTTGACGGGACTTACAAAGCTCGACCTGTTTGAAATTTGGGGATGCAAAAGTCAGCGAGAATGGGAGACATCACTATTAAGTTGTCTTGAATTTGTATCGGGACAAAGTTTCGATAATCTGGAACGAGCAAGTTTGATGTCCAAGGTACATCAAGAACTGGTAGACGAAATTAAATCGTATCAACCGTAAGGGCGTAACTTTTAGGCATGAGACTCTAACCCCACTGTCCTCGTAATAGACCCTTGATAGGTTGCTGCTACATGGTTTCAGTGATTCTAATGTTCACTTTTGGCTGCCGCCAAACGCGCTCTTTTTTCGAGACCCTCGCAAATGCCTTCTAGACACGTTACACAGCAAGGGTTTAAAATGGTAAATCTTCTCCTTTACGGGGGAACCTACTTGATTGGAAACCTATAATAGATGAAGAACGGGAACGCTATCCCCAACTTCCCCTTCACTGGGGAACTTACTCGATCGGATCGAAGAGTCTGAGGCGATAGAACTGCTGTGGACGACCTTAATTGTGGGAAGATTAATCAACTTCAATCACCATCCACTTAAAGATCCCCAAAATTCTGTCGATCGGATCGAGTGGATATTCAGTAACATCAATCGTTAGAGCTTTCCCTGTCAGTTTGAGAAATTGCCACATCGTTCCGGTGGTAACGCTGCCATAGATATTTGATATTTCTTGACCGTTGGCTTGGTTAAATTTTTGCGCGGCAATCATTTCAGCCGCACATTGTCCCCAGCCAGCATTTAATTCCCCTTTTTTAGCTTCAATGATAACAATCGCGGGAGCTTCGATACTCACTTCAGAAGTCGAGCGAGTCAGGAGGAAACCACAGACCCCATTCAGTCCTGACTCTAAATCGATGCTGAAATCCGTGCCTGAAAAAAAACTGACCTGACGGTCTAGTAGTTCCCGAAACTCGAACAGTAGTGGCGCAATAATTAGCTCCGATCGCACCTTCTCGGTTCCCAGTGTCACAGCTAGCGGAGCTGACTTTGCCAATAGAGTAGTCAACCAGTCACCAGGAGTAAGTGTCGGTACATCCCGAAAGAAAGGCTCCGTGACCACCTCGATTTGGAATTGCCGCTTAACTTGAGCGATAGTGAAGCTGCTGTAAGGCATAAATTGCTATTCTACTGTTACTTACAGTGTATTTTAATAATATAGATTAATGATAATTATCCTTCCCCTTCAGGGAACCTACTCGATCGGCAGCATGATATACTTTGAATATCATTCATACTTAAATTATGAAGACTCAAATCGGGCGATGGGGCAATTCATTAGGAATTAGAATCCCCAAATATATCGCTGAAGAATTAGCCCTAACTGTAAATGGTGAAGTCGAGTGTCGGCTTGAAAATGGCGTGATGATGGTTTATCCCGTTAATAAGTATGGTAAATACACGCTCAAACAACTGATCGATCGGGAATTAGAAGACGATCCCGAAGTCGATTGGGGACAAGCAGTGGGAGATGAAGAATGGTAGATTACATCCCTCGTCGAGGAGATTTTATCAGGAGCGACTTCGATCCTCAATCCGGTTATGAACAGATGGGCAATCGCCCTGTACTAGTAGTCAGTCAAACTGAGTTTAACCAGTATCGCGGTTTCGCTCTAGTGTGCCCTATTAGCAATACCAAGCGACGCAATCCTTTCTATGTCACTATTCCAGCCGATCTATGCGTTACTGGCGTAATTATGACCGACCAATTACGTTCACTGGACTATCGATCGAGGATAGCTGTGTCGCTCGGCACTTGCTCAGAGGATTTACTCACAGAAGTCTTGAACCGAATCTATCCAATCCTATTTTGATCTTCTGCTGCCATCATCGATCGAGTGTACTAACTGCCGATCGCCAAATATCAAGAACTTCAACAAAAACTCAAATCCCGACTAAATTTAGCTGAAGATAATGTTCGCTTCTATCCTTTATCTCAGCATACTTTAGATCGGGTAGGAACTTGGGGAATTAGCTTGGGAATTACACCACCACCAAGCTCGATCGTTATTTAATTGTGGCGATTTCTAATTGATGTCGCTAAAACTAAACAACTACGTTGTGCGCCGGAATCTTGGACATCTACACGATCGAAGCGTTCAAAAATGCGCCCCTCGATCGTCCGCAGGGAATGCCGAATTTTTGGATGGCGATCTCCAACAATCATCCGATCTAGCCTTATCGAGCCAGATCGAGCTGTGTTAAGACTGATATACATCGATTTAAATCCGTCCTCAGCCAATTTTATGTTACGCAGTTTCACTAAATTTCTTTGGATCGAAGCCTTGACAATCGCGACTATGGTTACTCTCGCCGTCCCTTTACCCGGACGCACTGCCGAGCGAATTACCGGATATTTTGCCCCATTTAAAGACTTCTCAGTTTCGGTTCGAGATCTCGAAGCATTTGCCCAGGAGGGTAAAATTCCTGCGGAGTATGCCGATTTAGCTACACAAATTCCACCCGCACAACTGCAACAGTTGCGACAGTCATTGAAGCAGCGATTTAACTTTAGTCCCGAATATGTGTCGCAGTTTACTTCCGCACCGCTGGTCGAAAAGCTATTGGAACGGGTTGGAGAGTCGATTCAGACAGATGGGCGGCAGAATGGGATGAAATCGCTACGATTGGCACTGATTCGGGCTGCTGGCGACAAAAAACAAGGCTTAACGGCAATTAATGTCTTGCGGCGGTTTCCCAGTCGCCAAATTAATCTCAATCTGGCTGAAGTGTTTACCAGCTATAACGAGCTGACAGAATTGTTCAAACGCCGAGATAGTACGATCCTCGCATTCAATCGGATTGCCACTGCTGAAGCGGCAACTTCCACAACTGATTTTTCCAACCGACTGGATCTCCGCCGTGCGGGGACATTCCGCTGGCAAAAACGCCAATTTGCGTGGCTGGATCGCTCGCGCCAACGGATGGTGCCAGGGGATCTCTATTTACCCCAAGCAGCTTCCAGTCCGGTACCAGTCATCGTTATCTCTCACGGTGTCGCCGCAGATCGCACTACATATGCTTATTTAGCCCAACATCTAGCTTCGTATGGGTTTGCAGTTGCTACTCTAGAACATGTCGGCGGGGATGCCAATCGCTTTCGGCAGTATTTCTCAGGGCTGGCTCCAGCTCCAAAGGCAACTGAATTGCTCGAACGTCCCCGCGATGTATCTTTCCTCTTAGATGAGTTGCAACGTCAGGCACAATCCGATCCTACCCTCCGCCAAATCGATGTCCAGCAGGTGGGACTAGTCGGACATTCGCTCGGCGGCTATACGGTGCTAGCTTTGGCTGGTGCTCAACTCAATTTCGATCGGATCGAGCGTGACTGCAATCCTAATCGCTCTGTGAATCTATCCCTTCTGCTCCAATGCCGTGCCAAGGAACTAAAACCCCAACGCTATGCCCTCAAAGACCCCCGCGTAAAAGCGATCTTTGCGATCAGTCCCCTGGATAGTACGATTTTTGGTCGGCAAGGCATGAGTCAAATTCGCGTACCAGTCTTCTTGATGGGCGGTAGTGATGATATTGTTACCCCTGCGGTACCAGAACAAATTTATCCGTTTACCTGGTTGCAAACACCCGATAAGTATCTGGCTATTTTAGACAAGGGAACGCACTTTTCGACTCAAGCTATCTCTAACAGCGATAGTGTTGTGCCAATTTCCGATCGTCTAATCGGCCCAGATCCAGCACAGGCAAAGCTCTATGCTCAGGCACTCAGTACGGCTTTTTTTCAAACCCATTTAGCCAATCGGAGTGAGTATAAAACTTATCTCAGTGCTGGTTATGCCAAATCGTTGGCGCAGCCTCTCCTTCAGAGAATCGGGCGGATTAACGTTACTAGAGCGAACAATTCAGTAGTGACGGCTAGCGGATCGCTACAGCTCAATTTAGTCCCAGCCTCTGCGGTTGAGTCGATCGTCCAGGCGTTGCAGCAAGACAATTCTCTTACCCGCAAGCTCGTTCCAGAGGTCGATGAAAGGGTGCGATCTTCAAATTTCACCCGATGAGTCTGAACTTTTTCTGCTCGAAAGGTATCTAGACTATTGTTAGTTCGATGCGTCCATTCTACTAGGTGGCGATGTCGAAATCCAACTATAGCGATCCTAAATCAGATCCTTAGTATCAAATACTAGTGCTCATGCGGCAGTCGCATAACACACCCTACATCAACCTAGCTTTTTATTTGGGATTGCTATATGACTGGCTCCATTGTTTTCCCAAATTTCCCCGATCGAATAAAGGAGATCGATCGAAAAACTTAGATTAATTCAGCAACACCAAACGATCGGTATTTACCATGAATAAACAATCTATAAAATCTCCACCCGTTCCCCCACAAACGAATTTTGTTAAAATACTCCACGGTTTAATTATTATCAGTCTATTTATCATGATTGGTAGTGGCTTACAAATTTACAACGCCACGCCAGTATTTGGTGGAAAAAGCGGTTGGTCATTTCCGCAGTGGGCGACTTTAGGCGGTTGGTTGGCTGGCGGTAGAAGTTGGCACTTTACGACAATGTGGGTATTTGCTTTTACATTACTGATTTATGGGATCTATATCTTGCTCACCCAGCGATGGAAAAGAAAGTTTTTTTCCGAACAAGACCTCAAGGCGTTAAAAGTAGGCAAAAATCCCAAACGACGGATATATTCTTGGCATCGCTTGATATATACAGGAATTATCCCCGTGTTAATACTAGCAATTTTCTCAGGATTGGCAATGTATAAACCTGCCCAATTCCATTGGTTATCTGGGCTATTTATCAATTGGCAGACTCTACGCACGATCCATTTTTTGACGGTACCAATTTCCTTGTTATATGTTTTAGTTCACACCATCATGGGCATTAGGGCTGGTGGATTGAGATTAACTCGATCGATGTTCCAACCCTGACAAATTTAGATAGATCAATCCTAAGGGTACCCTAGTGCGTTATGGCTGATGCTCAACACATCCTACACTAACCTATTTTTTCATTGCAGATCGCTATCGAGCGATTTATTCGGCAAATCCGACGCTATCCAAACGATCGATCGATGTCTAGCTCCCTCTACTATTTAAATCTTTATGAATCATCTTAAACTTCCCCCTCATCTCAATCGCCGACAAGTCATTCAACTCCTGGGTATATCTGGTATGGGTTATCTACTTGGTAGTTGTAGTGATAAATTTACTGCTAGAGTAGGCGAGCTATCAGAACCATTAAATCAATCATTTGGAGAATTGCTCGTCAAACCTCAAAAGCTGATTCCTGAGTTTCCTAAAAGTGCGATCGATCCCAAAGCTCTCATCCTGAATACCTACGATATTACCCCTAAAATCGACCCCGATAAGTATCGGTTGACTATTGATGGCGAAGTGAAGTTTCCGATGCAACTGAACTTAAAGGCATTAACACAACTTCCCCAAACATCGATCGTTATGCAACATGTTTGTGTCGAAGGTTGGGCGGCGATCGTGCAATGGGGTGGTTTTAGATTACGCGATCTAGCCACAATGGTGCAGCCAAAAGATAGTGCCAGATATGTCTTGTTTCAGTCAGCAGATAAATATACTGAAAGTTGGGATCTCGCTTCGGCTTTGCATCCTCAAACCCTGCTTGCCAATCGCCTGAATGGACAACCTCTACCTGCTGAAAATGGCGCGCCATTACGTCTAGCCACACCGATTAAATTAGGCTACAAACTATCTAAATGGGTGACAAAAGTTACCTTTACCAGTCAAATTCCCAAAGGTGGTAAAGGCTATTGGGAAGAACAAGGTTATGAATGGTTTGGTGGTATCTAGTCAGTACCACTCCAATCCATCGGGTAATAGATCGCCCGCATATTCCAAATGAATCACTCGGCGATGACTGGGGACACTCGCGATCGATGAAGCATGTAATAATAATGGTCGCAGCAGGAGTATTCCCCCAGCTTGGCAATTGCAAGAAATACCTGTAGATACTTGCTTCCATCGATCGATCTCTAAATTACTCAATTTACCCTGACGATGAGAACCTGGAATTACTTTCAACGCTCCATTCGACTCATCCGTGCGATCTAGATGAATTCTCACAGTCAGCATTTGCTCTAAAATAGCTGTAGGCGGCTGAACGTGAGGTATTCCCTCTTTCACCGACCAAGGATGATAATCGGGCAGATCTAGGCGATTTTTGACAGCAATGGTGAGATCTTGATGCCACGGTACTTTCCAATTTGTAGTAGTAGGATTTTTATCAAAAAATATGCCTCTAACTACCCGCGATCCATCGCCTAAAATTGGTTCGAATAGCGATCGAATTTCTGGACTCTGTGCCAATCTTTTGACACTAGGAACTAATTCTAATAAATTTCTGATTCCCGCTCGACCTGGAATAATATTAAAAGCGGCGATATCTTGAATTAATAGCTCGATTCCGCAAGGCGGAGGCTACGCCAACGAGTCTGAATCTAAATATGGATCGAGCGTCGCAAATCCACTTATCTCGATTTCTCGCACGAGCATATTCATATCCCTACCTTCTGAAAGTTAGGCATTGTATGTAAATCTGTTACCCCAGGATCGTAGCCTAATTGATTGAGCAGGGTGGTTAGTTGTCCGCGATGGTGGGTTTGATGGTTGAACATATGCGTCACAAACACCCAATGAGGAAGTGTGCGAGTAATACCAGTACTATTTGTATAGGTGAGATCCGTATTCAGCCAATCTGGGGTTAAATCTTGCGCCCAGTCGATAATAGTCAGATCTAGTCGTCCTCGTTGTGTCCGTAACTCGCTAAAATCAGTATATAGTTCTTTATCGAGTTGCGCTATGAATGGTTGCTGGTTAAATCTACCCAACCAAGTAGAGTCAGCAATCAGGATATGATTGAGAGTACCGTGGATCGACTTAAAAAAAGCCCCGCGATCGGACTTGCGCTCTAGATCGGGAATATCGGCACACAGCTCGTAAAGCTTTTGATTCATCCACTGATTATAAGTCGCCATCACACTGTAATAATTCATCCGTTGTATAGAATGTGTATTAGGTATTTATTTTAGTATCAAAGTCTCAGAAATTTAGAAGGCAGATACAATACCTCGATCGGTGGAGCGGCTGAAACATTTACAATAGTAACAGTGCTTGAAACCTAGACAGTGCCGCAGTGCCTACTCTAGACTTTCTAACTAAAGCCTAAAGCCTAAAGCCTAAAACCTTAACCCTAAAACCTTAACCCTAATCCCTAACTCCTAACCCATGCCTTCCGTAATCGTTGACAGCAAAAACCGCCTGACAGACTTGATTAAACGTTACCGCGATCGCGTGGATTATTTGGCGATTAGACTAGAAGAGTCCGAAGGGACAGATATCCTGATCCGAGGCGATAAAGTCGAAACCCTGAGTGAGGATCTAGCCGTCGGCGGTCAGGTACGTGCGTGTTATAAGGGTGGTTGGGGTTTTGCGAGTTTTAACCGGCTAGAGACGCTCACAGACAGGATTGAAGAAGCGATCGCGGCGGCGAGAATCATTGGCGAAGATCGGACAATTCTGGCACCGATCGAGATTATTCAGACTAGTTGTAGTTTGCCGTTGACTGGCACCGATCCGCGCCACATCTCGATCGCGCGGAAGAAGGCTCTGTGCGAACATTACAACAAGATCTTGCAGACTACCGATCGACGGATTGCCACGACTTCGGTGCGGTATGGGGATAGTGCTCAACACATCGTCCTAGCTACTTCAGAAGGTACTCTTATCGAGCAGTCGTGGATCGATATGGAAATTCGGTTTGCAGCGACAGCGCGGAATGGGGATACAGTCCAAACCGGACGCGAAACCCTCGGTTCCCGCAAAGCCTATGAAGATACCATCGGACTCGATCGACAGGTGGAAAGTGCCGCTCAACGTGCTGTAGCTGCCCTGTCCCTGCCACCTGTAAAGGGCAACGCTTATACTGTCGTGATCGACCCCATTTTGAGTGGATTGTTCGTCCACGAGGCATTTGGGCACCTATCCGAGGCAGATTCGATGTATGAAAATCCCGACCTATTGGAAGTGATGACAATGGGACGACGCTTTGGTTGTAAAGAGTTGCAGATATTTGATGGCGCAGCCCCAGCCGGACATCGGGGTAGCTATTTGTATGATGATGAGGGGACTCCAGCGACGACGACACAATTAATTGAGGATGGCGTGTTGGTGGGGCGGTTGCACTCGCGGGAAACGGCGGGAAAGTTGGATGAGACAGCGACGGGAAATGCTCGATGCTTGAATTATCATTATCCCCCGATCGTGCGGATGACAAATACTTGGATCGATCGTGGACATACACCAGTGGCGGATCTATTTTCAGGGATTAAAGAGGGTGTATATGCCCGAAATTGGTTGGGGGGGATGACTAATGGCGAGATGTTTACTTTTGGTGCGGGTGAGGCGTGGATGATCCGCAACGGGGAAATTGCCGAACCTGTGCGGGATGTAACTCTGTCAGGAAATGTGTTTAAGACTTTGGGGGATATTGAAGGGATTGGGGATGATTTTTATTGGGATGAGTCCGGCGGTTGTGGGAAAGCTGGGCAAGGTGGCTTGGCTGTAGGGGTTGGTGGGCCGAGTCTGCGGATTCGAGATGTAGTCGTCGGTGGCGATATGGACGACTTGGAGGACGAGGATTAAGAGGATGTTTGGAAAGTATTTAGATCCAGAAATATGCGGTTTTTAACCCGCCCCGATCGATTGAGTGACAAAGTTGACTTTGGCGAATATAATCGGTGGTTAGATCCCCCATCAACAGCTAAAATCGATCGGGATTAGCGATCGATGAGATTTTAAATGAGCTTGAATAATTAGAAAATAGCTAAATTAGGATAACGATCGTCATCGCATCGTTTGTTTTACAGCGGTCTTTTCTGAAAGTTTTTATGACTGTTTTAAAGATAATTAATCATGAGATCGTACTTATAGAATATGAGTAGAAACCAGATTTTTTAATATTTTAAATTAGAGATTTTATGACAATCCGTTCTCGTGCAGACTATTTATATTACCTAGAAGCCGACCGGATTGCGATGGGTCGTTCGGGCAAGACTCCAATCCTATTAGTTAAAGATCCAACCTGGTATTATCAACGCTTACTCCGCCAATATGAATTTACCATCAACTGCCGTACAGCTTACTATTGGTTGCCATTACGCTTGTGGATGACGTATCGTTATCTTTCTGTGAGATTGCTGCTAGGATTCCAAATTCCGCCGAATACGATTGGAGCAGGATTAAATCTAGTCCATACGGGAGATATCCTGATTCACGACAAAGCTCGAATCGGCACTAATCTGAAGATAAATATCGGTGTTGTCATCGGGATGGGAGTCGATGAAGATGCTGTCCCGGCGATCGGATCTCATGTCACGATCGAACCAGGTGCTAAAATATTTGGTGCTATTACGATCGCTGATTGGACTCATATTGGTGCCAACTCTGTCGTAAATAAGTCGGTAATAGAGCCAGGAATGATTGTAGCTGGCGTTCCTGCTCGGATCGTCAAGCCCAATCCAAATTACCCTGGATTAGAGCTAAAATCTGAGTTACCCCTGAACTAATCGGTGGAGAATACGATTGGGGCGAACCTGTTGGTTGCGAGGTAGTTATTCGTAGGGTAGGCAATCTTACTCCCTTCTCACTCAATCAAGAGACATTCACCATCCATCCTTACCTGCCTTTGCGTTATGGGGGAAAGGGGGTAAAATTAGATCCTGTATGACTGATGTGAATTCGTCATCGATCGGGAGTCAATCTCCCCACTATCAATAAAAACCTAGCTATCAACTGAGTTAATTATGACTGTGAGTGCGATTACTGCTGATGCGTCGTCGGGTGATTCTTCTGAACAGAGGCTACAACGAACCATTTTTGATGCCATTATTATTGGTTCGGGCATTGGCGGATTGGTGACTGCGACTCAGTTGGCGGCTAAGGGTGCACATGTGTTGGTACTAGAGAGCTATCTGATTCCTGGGGGGAGTGCGGGGTATTTCGATCGTCAGGGGTATCGGTTTGATGTTGGTGCTTCGATGATTTTTGGATTTGGGCAAAAAGGCACTACTAATTTATTGACTCGCGCACTAGCAGCCGTGGGAGAAAGTATCGAAACGATTGCCGATCCGGTGCAGGTGCAATATCATTTACCCAACGATTTGGATATTAAGGTTCATCAGGATTACGAGCAGTTTTTACAGGAGTTATTTGCTAAGTTTCCGCATGAAGCCAAGGGAATTAGACAGTTTTATGATGAGTGTTGGCGGGTATTTAATTGTCTGAATGCGATGGATTTGTTGTCGCTCGAAGAGTTGCGGTATCTGACTCGTGTCTTCTTTCAGCATCCGGCTGCTTGTCTGGGTTTGGTGAAGTATTTACCGCTAAATGTCGGGGATATCGCGCGCAAATATATCAAAGATCCAAATGTCCTCAAGTTTATCGATATTGAGTGCTATATTTGGTCGGTGGTACCTGCCGAACTTACCCCGATGATTAATGCGGGAATGGTATTTTCAGATAGACATTATGGGGGAATTAATTATCCCAAAGGTGGTGTCGGACAAATCGCTCAAAAGTTAGTAGCTGGCTTGGAAAAAGCTGGCGGTGAAATCCACTACAAGTCACGGGTGAAAAAAATTATCACCGAACAAGGTCGGGCTGTCGGGGTAGAATTGGCAAGTGGCAAGATTTTTAGAGCTAAACGGATCGTATCCAATGCGACGCGGTGGGATACTTTTGAGAAGCTGTTACCACCAGCAGAGATGCCCGTCAAGGAACGCAAATGGCAGCAACGCTATCAGAAGTCTCCAGCTTTCTTGAGTCTGCATCTAGGCGTGGAAGCGAAGGTATTACCTGCGGGGACTGAGTGTCACCATGTATTGCTAGAAGATTGGACGCAGATGGAGGAGCCAGAAGGGACGATTTTTGTGTCGATTCCCACTTTACTCGATCCGAGTTTGGCACCAGATGGATATCATATTATCCATGCTTTTACTCCTAGTTGGATGAGTGATTGGGAAGGTTTAAGTCCTAGTGATTATGAAGCAAAAAAAGAAGCTCAAGCAGGATTAATCATCGATCGATTGGAGCGGATTTTCCCTGGTTTAGACGCGGGTTTAGATTTTATGGAAATTGGTACTCCACGCACTCACAGACGCTTTCTCGGTCGTGCTGACGGTAGTTATGGCCCAGTTCCCCGCCGGAAGTTACCAGGACTATTGAATATGCCATTCAATCGCACAGCAGTACCTGGATTATATTGTGTCGGCGATAGTACTTTCCCAGGGCAAGGATTGAATGCTGTAGCGTTTTCTGGGTTTGCTTGCGCTCACCGGATTGCAGCAGATTTGGGATTCTAGCAAAGTCGCGTTAGATAGTTGATAGTTGATAGTTGATAGTTGATAGCGGCTT
>ENA-OFCE01001058-OFCE01001058.1-metagenomes-genome-assembly--contig:-NODE-1058-length-15176-cov-24.408835_pt1 | contig 15176 bp, 17 predicted proteins | sample MGYA00153388_OFCE01 | MGnify analysis MGYA00153388
GGTTTATAGAACCTATTTGCAAGCTTGAAAGCTTTTGGTGAACCCGCCCCTACAGCTTCTTGAAAATGGTGCTATTCTGTCAGTTTCATCCGTGTTCTACTCTATTTCATCTCACATCTTATACCCATATCAATAAGAGAATTTTTCGTGGGGAGGGCGGGTTTATAGAACCTATTTGCAAGCTTGAAAGCTTTTGGTGAACCCGCCCCTACAGGTTCTTGAGAATAGTGCTATTCTGTCAGTTTCATCCGATTTAAAACTGCTACAAGAGTTAAATAACTAGGGTTTTTTGTTCGGATTGACTAACTGCTGAATCAACTTCTAAGACAGAACCTTCGGGGGATTCGATCGCAAATCCCGCATCTCGAATCATGTCCCAATCTTGATGTGCAGCTTGTCCGGGAGTTGTCAGATAATCGCCCACAAAGATCGAATTAGCTGGGTAGAGTCCGAGAGGTTGCAGCGATCGCAAATGCACCTCCCGTCCCCCAGCAATCCGAATTTCTTGGCTGGGAAGCAAAAATCGGAACAAGCAGAGAATGCGCAAACATTGGCGGGGATTTAACCGATTCACGTCGGCAAATGGCGTACCGGGAATTGGAATGAAAAAGTTGACTGGTACGCTAGTAACGCCCAACTTGCGGAGGGAAAGTGCTAAATCGATCGCATCATCATCCGATTCGCCCATCCCCAAAATGCCGCCGGAACAAGTGGTGATTCCCGCTGCTTTTACGTGTTCGACGGTTTCTATGCGATCGCCAAAAGTATGAGTCGTGCAAACCTCCGTGTGGTATGATTCGGAAGTGTTGAGATTGTGATTTACGCGATCGACTCCAGCCTTTGCCAGTCGGTGAGTTTGCTCCTCGCTCAACAATCCCAAACAAGCGCAGATTTTCAGGTTATAATTTGCTTTCACCGTCTCGACAGCATCCAAAACGCGATCGAAAGTAGATGCACTTGGTTGGCGGCCAGAAATCACCAAACAAAACGTACCAGCTTTTAAATCTGCCGCGCGTTGGGCTGCATCCAGAATTTTTTCCTTAGCTAAAAGCGGATATTTCTCAATTTCCGCAGTCGAAATTTTGGACTGAGAACAATAATGGCAATCTTCGGGACAAAGGCCGCTTTGAGCGTTTAGCAAATAGTGCAGCCTAACTCGGTTTCCCCAGTAGTGGCGGCGCACCCGGTAAGCTGCGTTTAGTTGTTCCAGCAAAACCTCATCCGGTGCGCGCAATACAGCTAAAGATTCCTCGCGAGAGAGACATTTTCCCGCCAGCGCGTCGTCAGCCAAATCGTTCCAATTGGGTAAATTCATCACTAAAATTAAAGGGTTTACAGAGCATCCAAAACCTGACGAATTACCCGATAAATCGATTCTAGTTCATCAGGACAAATGCAGTAGGGAGGCATCAAATAAAGCGTATTTCCCAAGGGGCGGAGCAAAAACCCCGCTTCGAGAAATCGCGCTTTCAATACAGGAGCGATATCATTAAAATAACCAGGGAGGCTTTCGGTTTTTACATCCATTGCTGCGATCGTGCCGCAAGTCCGAATCCGTTCGAGTTTAGGATGATTTGTCAGCCATTTATCCAGGTATTGGCGGTGCAGTTTTTCCATTCCTTGATACATATTTGGGTTTTGCTCCAAAAGCTCAAAGGATGCTACGCTTACCGCACAAGCTAAGGGATTTCCGGTGTAAGAATGACCGTGAAAAAAAGCTTTGTCCGATTCATCTCGCCAGAAAGCTTGATAGATATCCTCCGATGCCATTGTGACAGCAATTGGCAAGCAGCCGCCAGACAATCCCTTAGACAAACACAGGATATCTGGCGAAGTTCCAGATTTAACAGAGGCAAACAGTTCGCCTGTCCGCCCAAAACCCGTCATCACTTCATCGTAAATCAACAATACATTAAACTGGCCCGCAAGTTGTGCGATCGCCTGCAAAAACTCAGGGCGGCACATTCGCATTCCCGCAGAACCTTGCACCAAAGGCTCGATAAAAATGCCCGCATAGCCGCCCTGCTGCAACAAAAACTCCAATTTCTCCAAACTCACCGCCTCTTTGCTTTCCACATCCTCGTCACCGTCAAAAGTCGCCGGAAAAGGAACAACATCCCCAGCAAACATTAAAGGTGCAAAAGATTCCCACCACACCGAGCTCCTACCAGCAGACATCGCGCCCACAGTATCGCCGTGATAACCTCCCTCAAAACTAATAAACCTAGTGCGGTTAGTTTCTCCAATATTTTGCCAATATTGAAATGCCATTTTCAGAGCAACTTCAATAGCAGTCGAGCCGTTATCAGAAAAGAAAATTCGCGTTAAAGAATCAGGCGTATGAGTTATCAACTTACGAGCAAGTTTCTCTGCCGGTTCATGAGTAAATCCCGCAAAGATCACGTGTTCTAAAGTTTGAGCTTGGGCGTAAAGAGCCTCCGCCAGCACCGGATGGCTGTGGCCGTGCACAGTCACCCACCAACTAGAAATACAATCAAGAATTTGCCGCCCATCTGCTAATTCTAGCCACGATCCTTTGCCGCTAATTACTTTCAGTGGTGTCGGAGCCGTTTTCATTTGCGTGAAGGGCTTCCAAATCGGTGAAGTTGCAGAATTATGTTCCTTGTTAGCCGTCATCTTTACCCGTGTAATTAATATTAACCTGCATTTTAATATAGCAAGTTTCACTCAACTGTGAACTTTTATATTCTCTTCTTTCTTCTTCCTTCTTCCTTCGTGTTTTTCGCGTCTTCGCGGTTCGTTAAAAAAATCTAATTTGGCGTTGGGACTGGCGCGCCGCAACATCTGCCCCGCGATCGGGTATTCCCGGGCGATGGTTAAATTTATCAGTTACAATTTTCTGCCGATCAGCAAATAAGTCGTCATCGCTCCTTTGCCTTTAACATTAATTTTACCGCGCTTTTCCAACACATACTTATCGCACAGCAACTCATAAGTCGATCGGCTAACTTGAATTTTACCAGGAAGTCCCTGAGATTCCATACGGCTTGCGGTATTCACAGCATCTCCCCACAAATCGTAAATAAACTTTTTAGTACCGATGACACCCGCCACAACAGGCCCAGTATTAATCCCAATGCGGATCGTGATAGGTTCGCCGCATTCGTCGCCAAATTTCATAATTTCTTGCTGCATTTCGAGGGCCATTTCGGCAATAGATTCTGCATGATTTGTGCAGGGAAGCGGCAAACCGCCTGCTACCATATAATTATCGCCGATCGTCTTAATTTTTTCCAAGCCATATTTCTCGCTCAAGCGATCGAATTCTGAAAAGATTTTGTTAAGTAACTCGACTAATTCTTCGGGAGACGTGCGAGAAGATATTTCGGTAAAGCCCACAATATCGGCAAACAGCACCGTCACCTCGGCAAATCCGTCGGCAATATTTATCTGGCCTTGTTTTAGGCGATCGGCAATCATTTCTGGTAAAATATTTAGCAATAAACGTTCCGATTTTTCTTGTTCGGTGCGTAATATTTCCTCTGCTTGTTTGCGCTGTGCGATTTCCTTGTATACTCGGTGAAACATTTGATTGAATGCAACCATGACTTCTCCCAACTCGTCATCGCGCTTGACAGACAGAGAGTAGAAATCAGGTTTTTCTCGATCTTTGCTCAAAGCATCTCCCGCAGCAATCAAGTCATCGCGTAAGCTCAAGATAGGTGCAATTACTGTCACCCCTAAAAAAAGCATAGTCACAGAAGTGACAAAAGCTGATATAATGATCACTAAAATAGCAATGCGCCCAATAAATGCGTAGAGTTCCGGTTGAACGGTAGAAGCATCGTGGCGAACAATTAAGATGTAATCGCCTCCCAAATGTCGCTCCGTCCAAGCAATATCATAGCGCTTACCATCGAAACTTTGCTGGTGAATTATACGAGCAGTTTTGAGTTGCTCTAAACTGATTTCTGACTGTTCGCCGAGTGTCGATATTAGCTGACCGTTAGCTTTGTAAATAGATACTCCTAACACTACTTGAGAATCCTTAGTAATATTTTTTACTTGTTTTTCCAAGACAGTGCGATTGTAAATATCTTGTTTTAGCAAAACCTCTAGGGAATCAACAGTCGCCCGAGATACCTGTTCTAGTTGACTTAAAAGTTCTTTTTCGCGCCGAAAATAAGACGGAACTAAAATAATTCCCTCTATAACAAGAATGCTAGCAAACACCCACAAAGCTATTTGCCTTGACAAGCGAGATTTGAAAAAACCCAAAAATGATAAAATGCGCGCTGACATAAAATTTAGTATTCTGCAAATGGCTAATTTAGGGTATAGGAAAAGAAACCAGGTTTCTCGCATCCCCTGTGTAGTTCGTGTAATTGTCAGCAGTCAGCAGCCAACAGCCATTAACTGTTCGTTCTTGGCTGTTCGCTGCTGACTAATCACTGATGACTTTCGCCTAACTAGCAGATCCCTTAATCATATGATAAACAAATTAAACCGAAACTGCGCTGACTAACCTGCCTGCAAGCAGATAAGTATTCATATCGCCCTTGCCTTTGACGTGGATAATTCCTCTATCTTCAAACAGATACTTGTTTTCCAAGATATCGTAAGTTGATTTTGTGACTTGAATCGCGCCTGCAATTCCGTGGGATTCCATGCGGGCTGCTGTATTGACGGCATCGCCCCAGAGGTCGTAAATGAATTTTTTAGTGCCAATAACTCCGGCAATCGCAGGCCCGGTATTGATGCCGATGCGAATGTTAATTCCTGAATGATGTTTGGCATTAAATTTTGCTAATTCCTCCTGCATATCTAATGCCATTTCGGCAATGCTTTCGGCGTGGTTGGTGCTGAGATTTGGCAAACCTCCCGCTACCATGTAAGCATCTCCAATTGTTTTGATTTTTTCCAAGCCGTACTTTTCTGTCAAATTATCGAAGGCTGAAAAAATTTCGTTGAGAAAAACGAGCAATTCTTCGGGAGATATTTGGGCGGAAAGCACGGTAAAGCCGACGATATCCGCAAACAAAATCGTGACTTCTGCGAAGCCGTCAGCTATACTGCTTTGACCGTCTTTTAACCTAGCAGCAATGGATTCGGGTAAAATATTGAGCAGCAGGCGATCGCTCTTTTCCTGTTCTTTCAGCAATTCTACATTAGTTTCTTGCAATTGTGCCGTGCGTTCCCTAACCCGCTGTTCTAATTGTTTAGCATTTTGGCGCAACCTGCTGATAGCTAAACTCAATCCTGATATCCCTAACACTGAAAGTCCTGCTAACAGGAAAAACAAGTTTTTCAGCCCGCCGCGAGTCTTTTGAGTGATAGTATCGAGAGGTTGAGTAATTTCTAATATACCGCGCACATCTCCGACTTTCCAGTCTTTTTTAGGGCTGTAGGGATGAGTGTTGTGGCAATTAACGCAGCTAGCAGTTAAAGGGTCGGCTTCTGCATATCGAAAGGCTGGCTTACCACGAAATTCCTCACTCCTAAAAAATTTTTGTGTCGGATTTTGGATCAAATATTTAATGGCTTCTCGTTCAAAATCGTCTTGAGGCCCACCTTCTTTTTCTCTCCAAGGAAACGGGTAGTTGCTGTACAGGCGAACTGACACTTCAGGATTTTTTTCGGTGATATGTTTGCCTAGTTCTATCAAAAAGGTTGCTGGTACAGGAACTGTTGTTTTTGTTGGATTGTAGTCGTGGGTAAAGTTAATCAGTTTCTCACTGTTGAGAGGATTGACAACATCAGAACTGTAAAGGGTGCGGGCTTCTCTAATGCTTTGGGCGTAGAGGGTGGCATTCTGGAGTGCTTGGGATGCAATTAAGCTGGAGGAAAGCTGAGACATATTTGTCATCGCTACGGCTACACCTACACAGAATAAGATTGTCACCGCAAGGATAATTCGTTTGTAAATTAATTGGCTGATGGCAGCCCGACTGCGAGAAATTAACTGGCGCATGGTATCCTCAAGTATGAGGTTTAATATTGATTTGAATTTATGTACTACTAAGATAACACTGCTTTTTCTGACTGCTTTGTCGGCGTCAGGGATCAAGCAAGAATGCACAGTACAAGGGATGGTTAATGGTTAATTATTGTTTACCGCGAGTGTTTTACTTGTCCGTAAAAGTACGCATAACTTTATAGTAGTTTTCAATTGAGTGAAGGGGTGCATCTCTATTTTGCAAGGGCGAAGCATTTCGGCAGATAATTTATTAGTGAGAACCAGAGATTTACTGCCGAAATGCTTCGCCCCTACGAATATATTTGCAAAAATAAGATGTACCCGAGTGAAGTACAGATATCGGCTCAGGATACGGCAGATATCTGCTCAGGATACGGCAATGCCGTGTCCCTACTTTACGCACTTTTTGATCGATATCGGTTAGGATAACAATTGTAGTCTATGGTTGGCGATCGTGAATTCTAACTCTACTGTTTCATCTGCGCGCAACGAAATTTTTCCGGGAGAAGTTTTCGTCAATACTGCTGATTTTGATAGCGGCATTCGGCGACTTTTACCTAAATATGACGAAATGCTGGATGTATTAGTCGGCTGCATTGCTAGCGCTAACAACCGCATTTTAGAACTCGGCTGTGGTACGGGGGAACTGACTTTGAAAGTTCTCGAATGCTACCCGTCTGTGGAAATAGTTGCTGTCGATTACTCAGCGCGAATGCTTGATTTTGCCCGCGCCAAAATAGAGTCAGCAGGATACGCAGCCCGGTGGACTGGCATAGAATTGGATTTTGGAGAATGGGCGAATAATCCAAATTTCTCAGGCTTGGGTGATAAATTCAATGCTTGCATTTCATCTCTGGCAATTCATCATCTTGAGGATGAGATGAAGTTGAAATTGTTTCAACGGATTCGCGAAAGTTTAAATGCTGGCGGCTGTTTTTGGAATGCTGACCCTCTGTTAGCAGAATCAGCAGGAATAAAAGATATTTATCAAGCGGCGCGAGAAGATTGGGCGCTAAGTCAGGGGGAAACTTTAGCACAAATTCGGGCAAATGTGGGGACGAGTGTCTCTTATGGATATTCTAATCCCGATCGCCTGGCTACACTTTCGACACAGTTGGAAATGTTGACAAAATCTGGATTTGAGACTGTTGCAGTCCCTTGGAAATACTACGGTATGGCGGTTTTTGGCGGATTTGTTAATTGAAAAAAAGCAGTCCGGGATGCAATTGTCACGATTCAATCGACTTGTAAGGTGCGTCAGGCTGAGGATGTGCGCGAAATAATTAGGGCTTGCGTCTGACGCACCCTACTGACTGAGTTGGTCTTTATAAAATATATAATACTGTCAGGATTGAGGAACTAAAATGACTGCAACTGCGATTCAAAGTATTGACTGGGATGCTTTTTGTTCGGAACTGTCGGGAATCGAAATAATTCGCGATCGCGCGCAAGTTGTCAAGCTATCTCAAGACTATTATCACTTCAGTCCTGTTTTGCAACCTATCTTAAGTGATAAAACAGGAGATTTAGTAGTTCGTCCCGCTAGCGAAGCCGAAGTTTTGCGAGTTGCGGCGGGCTGCGTCAAATTCAAGATTCCGCTAACTGTCAGAGGTGCGGGAACGGGCAATTACGGACAGTGCATTCCCCTCAACGGCGGCGTTATTTTAGATACCACTAAAATGAACAATATCCGCTGGATAAAACCGGGTTTAGCTTGCGTGGAACCGGGGGTGAAAATGTCGGTTTTTGACAAACAAGCGCGAGAAATTGGTTGGGAATTGCGGATGGTTCCGTCAACCTACCGCACCGCAACGATTGGGGGATTTATCGGTGGCGGTAGCGGGGGAATTGGTTCGATAACTTACGGCCAGTTGCGCGATCGGGGAAATCTTCATGCGGTGCGAGTAGTTACAATGGAAGATGAGCCCCGCGTCATCGAATTGCGCGGCGATGAAGTGCAAAAAGTCAATCACGCTTACGGCACAAATGGGATTATTACTGAGTTAGAAATTCCCCTCGCCCCTGCTTATCCTTGGGCGGAAATCATCGTCGCTTTTGACGATTTTATGACATCGGCAAAGTTCGGTCAAGCTTTGGGGGATGCTGATGGAATTATCAAAAAACTAATTTGTGTTTGTGCTTGGCCGATCCCTGCTTATTTTGCTGCTTTCCGCGATGCGATTCCTGAAGGCAAGCACTGCGCTTTGCTAATGGTAGCAGAATCTTGTCTGGAACCGCTGCAAGATTTGGCGATCGAATATGGCGGCACAATTTGCTATCAAAAAAGCGCGCAAGAAGCGAGCAAAGGTGCCGCAATTGCTGAATATACTTGGAATCATACAACTCTGCACGCCCGCAGCGCTGACCCGTCTCTGACTTATTTGCAGACGCTTTTTCCCGCAGATAAAGGTTTGAAATTGATTGAGGAACTGTACAATTATTATGGGGATGAGGTGATGATGCACTTGGAGTTTTTGCGGATGAACGGGAGGGCGATCGCGGCTGCTTTGCAAATAGTTCGCTACACTACGGAATCGCGGCTAAATGAAATTATTCGCTATCATGAAGAGCAAGGCGCGCTGATTGCTAATCCTCACACTTTTATCTTGGAAGATGGAGGGATGAAGAGTGTTAATGTGGAACAGTTGCAGTTTAAAGAGTTGGTCGATCCTTGGGGTTTGCTGAATCCGGGTAAAATGCGGGCGTGGTTGGAACGGGATTAAGATGGTTTGTATATTGTTTGGCGGTTGAAACCGCTGCTACAAAAACGAAGTCCGCCTTCACGGACTAATAAATAAAGATTAAAACTCGGCGGTTGAAACCGCGACTACACAAACGAAGTCCCTCTCTAAGAGACTAAGAAAGCAATTTAAGGGATAGGGGCGGTAATTTCTGTAGGTGCGATCGCCCCCGGTGTAGGTGCTGCTTGTTTTTCCAGTAGTAGTCGCTGTTTGTTCCGAAATTCGGCGGCCGCATCGTTCAAATTTTGGCGCTGTTCGGTATTAAATTCTTCCACACTGCGGCCGCCTCCCAATCTGGATCTGTGAATTAAATCAAATATGCCGCTGCCGCTGCTGCGGCCGGAAAAAGGGTCGGTATTGTCTTTAGTTTGAAAGTCTTGCAGCGGTTGGGGGGAATTAGTTAAACCGCTGGCTTGAGCGAATGTTGCTTGAGGTGAGAAAAGTGCACAGGAGGCGATCGCGCTGACAGTAACTCGAATCATCCAATTGCCTGATTTAGAAGTTTTGATGTTCATGATTTATGAGTTTAACCTTTAAAAAAACAATTTTATCTAAACAATATTCTGATTGGCAACAAATAGTATAGCACTTCTTAAAAGTTTAGATCCGGGTAAGGACACGGCATTGCCGTGTCCCTACAATTGATTGATATCAAGGGCGGGCTAGAAGCCCACCCCACAATCGCCGATGCCTAACTAAGCAAACCGGCGTCGCAGCAGCGGTTGAATGCTCAGCAGCGCTACGAGATCGAAGGCTAGCAAGACTAACAATGCTCCTCCAAAGGTGACTGTACCCCAAGGAGCTTGCATCACGACACTGGCTAGCGACCAATCGGTGTGGAGGTACAAATAACGGATGGGTTCGATCGCATAACTGAGAGGATTGAGTGTCACCACAACTTGCAGCCACTCTGGCATAAATGACAGCGGCGCGAGGGCTGTGCTGGCAAATAACAGTGGCAAGTTGGTAACAAAAATTACTGCAATTAATTCTACGTGGCCCGGAAGAGCGAAGGCTAAACCGAGACTGAGGCCGGTGACGCCCAAAACTAGCAGCAGGACTATGAGGGCGATCGCGCCGAGTCCGGCAAGTCCGGGGAATCCCGCGCCCAAGAACGCACCAGCCGTGACAATTGTGCCTGTTTGGATGAAGCTGAGGGTGACGATGAAAATCGCGGAAGCTAGGACGATCGAAAATCTCGAAGCCAGTGGCGCGACTAACAGGCGGTTGAGAAATCCGAACTCGCGATCGAACATGATCGGCAAACCAGCATTCAGCGCCCCAGCAAAGGCTGTAAAAACAATTACACCAGCGCCGAGAAATTGTCCGTAATTCTGACTTTCGCCGAACAAGCCAGCGGGAGCATTTTCAAACAGCGCGCCGAACAAAACCAACCACATCAGCGGCTGAATAATTCCTGCAACTAGCGTCGAGGGGCGGCGCTGCAATTGAATAAACAGGCGCTTGGTTAATGCGAGTGTTTCTTGGATGAAGTCGCCCAGCAGGGAACTCGAAGTGTCAGCGGATGGGGTGGCGAGTGGCCGCTGCTGGTTGAGGTTGGGGGATGTAACAGTACCGCTCATAATTGCTTGTTGATTAAATCTCACTATCTTTAGGGTAGCAAGTCTGGAGAGATTGGTGGCGATCGGGCGGGCGCTTTTTGTGTGGAGTTTTGGTAAACTGAATATCATGTTATCGCACACACCAGACCTCGCCGAACCAGTTAATGATTGGGACTTTATCGAATTGTGGGTAGATCCGATTGTTTTTCCCCCTCGTATTGTGATGTTAGTGAGTGGAAAGAAGGGAGGATTTTGTATTTATAATCCATCAGCTAAGTATAAGTCTCTATTTTCAAGTTCAAGCTATGATGAGGCTCATTCATGGCTTTTGGAAGATGAATATGAGCGCTGCGATGGTCGGCTTTTAGCGGAGGAAATTGCTTGAGTTTTTTAGAGGAGATATTGTAGTAAAATTAAGTATAAGCTCTCATTAACGCTACTGGATATGCTACATTGAGTACGAAGAATTTGGCAAAAAAATGTCTTGTACTTTCACGGCAATTGTTTATTGGGAAGAGGATGTTTATGTAGCAGAGTGTCCTGAAGTGGGAACGGCTAGCCAAGGAGAAACGATAGAAGAGGCGATCGCCAATCTTAAAGAGGCAACGGAACTTTATTTAGAAGAATTCCCTCTGCCTAAAACTTCCCCCCGTCTGCTAACTACATTTGAGGTATTGAGTGCCTAAACTACCGCGAGTTAGTAGTGTAGAAGCCATCCGGGCTTTGGAACGCTTAGGCTTTATTCAAGTACGGCAGCGAGGCAGTCATGCTATTTTGAAGAAACAACTACCGATCGATGATGAGTCGAATCCTCAAGGTGCGATCGAGGTTGGCTGTGTAGTACCAGTGCAGCGCAAAACTTTGGCGGTTGGAACCCTCAAAAGTATTCTAAATCAAGCAGGGATTTCTGTTGAAGATTTTTTGAGGAATCTTTAGATATATTGAAAGGGCGATTCCCTACCCTACCCTTCGGGAACCCCTGCGGGGAACGGGAACGCTTCGCGAACGGGATAGTCCGCTAAACAATGGAGGATAAAGCTATGTCATCAAGTGCGATCGCCACTTTGGTCAAAATCATGGAATCTCTGCCGGAAACTCTGCAAGATAGAGTTGTTGAACACCTGCAAGAGTACATTTTGAAATCAAATATTACTGTTCCTGTCAACTCCGACGGTAAGTTAGAAATTCCCCCTGAGATTGAAGCTCAACTGAAACCTGGGGATAGATATACAGTGACTTTCACCGCAGATAATATTGTCTTTCAGAAGGTAGCAGGTTTCGACTGGGAGGAATGGGAACGGCGAATAGAAGCAGCGAGTCCAGATCCTGATGAGTTGACAATGGAAGAAATTTGCGAACTTGTGCGGGAAGTGCGTCGGGAGAAACGTTCTGAAATAGAGTCGCACAAATGAAAATTGTAGTGGATACTAATATCTTTGTGTCAGGCTGGCTGTGGGGAGGTATCCCAGCTCGTTTATTCAGATTAGCTCGAACTCGTCAACTCATAATTTGTGCTTCTGAACCAATACTAGCAGAATTAGAGAATACTTTGAACAAACAAAAACTCCAGGGGAGATTACAGTCTTTGAGTTTTACCGTTAATGGTTTAATGAGCGGAACACGAGAGTTAGTGGAAGTTTACCCGATTTTCACTATCAACGTGCCTGAGTTACGAGATGCTAATGACAATATGATTTTAGGAACTGCGATCGCTGCTGGTGCTGATGCAATTGTTACGGGCGATCTGGATTTGTTAGTTTTGCAGGAATATGAGGGAATTCCTATTGTTACGGCTAGGGAGTTTTTGGAACGTTATTTTCCAGACAATTAGGAGGGCGATCGCACTTGACTCAAAGAAGGGCGATCGCTGACTTACAACTTAGCATTCGCAGGTTTAGGGAGTCAGAAGGCAATTATGGTTTAGCAGCTTCAACCACATCCTTAACCATTGTAATCGCCTCTTTGATTGTCATTTGACCGCTTTCTACGGCCTCAATTAAATCCTGAGCGTCTTTCGGGCTAATTAAATTGAGCCTGACAGGTTCTTTCAAGGAAACAATAAATTTAGTTTTATCGCTGTCTTCCAGCTTAGAACCTCTTTCTTTGCCTTCAACATCTGTTAGCTGTTCTTTTAACCGTTTAAGCATTTCTGCTTGTTTTCCCTGGTCAAAAGTGCCATCAAATAACATTCGTTTTGCCCCTACAAGAGCCGCAGCACCTAAAGCTGCACCCCCAACAACTAATCCTACGGGAGGTGCAAGGGCGACTAACCCAAATAATAAAGATGTACCACCAAAAGCTGCCACCGCCGCACCGGCACTAGCAGCCCCCACTACACCAATGCCAATATCTCCTAAAATCCCTAACTTATCATGTGGTTTTTTTTCCAGTTGCTGGATTGCCTTCAGAATTTGATCTTTAGTTGGTGTTTTATTTGCCGACATATTCGACCTCAATCTTTTTGCTAATTTGGGCAGTTAAGCAGTGATGACGTTGCAGAAAATTGTATTGAAAACGTCTATCATTAGTTGAAAAAATGCTTTGACAATTTCAATAATGTCTTGAGCAATTCCCACAATTCCATCAGACACATCTTTACCTTGATCGCGCTGATCGAGTTTGTGTCCAGCTATTGCGCCAAAAGCAGTAATGGTTAATCCCAAAGCTGCTCCCAATGGCGCTAAAAATGGGCCTAAAAATGGTATTGAATTTATTAACATTGCCACAGCAGCACCTATAGCAGCACCGATACCAGCACCGACGACTAAATTAGGATGTGCTTTGACAAATTCTATGATTTGAATCAGAATAATTTTGCCTACTGCTAAAACTTTGTTACCGGCTTTTGTCGTGTAGGTAGCCAACTCATGCAGCCGGATCGTGACTTCATGCGGCAAGTCGGTATCATTTAACCACACATACAAATCGCTGCTACTCATTGAATCAGCATTGACTTGCCAGAGAGCCATTTTTAAATTAGCTTGAGGTAGCGATAATGCACTAGACATAGTTTTTTTCCTGTTGTAAATTACAAAATTTTTCCGAACATTTCACGAGGCGAAAAGCCCCTAAACATTGCTCGCAGATGTAGCAACATTGTGAGCAACTTCTTTTACCGCTGGAGTAACGGATTTAGCCACATTTTGAGCAACTTTTTTAACCGTTAGGGATGCACAGTGCCATCTGGCATAATTGCGCCCGTCAGATTTACATTTTTAAAATCCTTCATGTTGCTTAAGTTAGAGCTTATGAGATTCGCCTTCTTAAAACTAGCACCATTAACCATTTCATTTGTCAAATTTTGCCAGATAACCAGTGATAAGTCAGCATCATCTAAAATTGCTTTTGTCAACTTGAGTTCACTTCCTAGCCGAGCATCCTTCAAGTTAACACCACTTAAATCAGCTTCCGAAAAATCGGAACTCTCAATATTTGAACCACTTAAATCTGCACCTTTTAAATTAGCGCGGATTAGGCTAGGTGCCTGAGAAAATTTAGCTTTGCTTAAGTTAGCTTTGCTCAAATTAACGCCATCAAAATTAGCACCGCCTATTTGAGCCGCACTTAGGTTAGCACCGCTGAGGTTAGCTCCTGTTAAAATTGTATTTCGATCGAACGTGGCACCAGCCAAATTAGCACCCGCCAGGTTAGCATTTTTCAGATCGGCACCTCGAAGGAAAACTCCTTTAAGATCGGCACCTTGAAGGTCGCAAGCTGGACATACACTTGTTTGCTTTAAACGCTAAACTGATTGACTTACAGATAAAGAAGATGGCGTAGCTATTGAAGATGGAGATACAGTGGCATTCGGAGATGGAGTTTCTGGAGATGGAGATGCCGTCGGATTCGGAGATGGAGTTTCTGGTACTAAAACCGAAGCCGTTGGCAATGGCGTTGGTGTTTCCGCAACCAAAGGTGTTGGAGAGGGAGTTTCTGATAGTGCAACTGAAGGAGTTGGAGACGATGAAGTCGTAACTTCTGACTTCCTGGTCACTACTAAAGCTGCAATCACTAGAATTCCTACAAAAATAATCCCCGACCCCAATACTATCGCTAATGGAAAAGTACGCTTTCCCGAGTTCTTGTCATTTTGCTGGTTCATATAACAATTACTCAGTAGATATTAATTTTTTGCTTTTACTTATTGCTTTAATGCCCCTTCTTAAAGAGTTTTACTTTAATTTTTATGTCGTGTCAAGTAGGAGGATGTCACATTTTGTCAGTAGTTAATAAAATTAGCTAGCCGTTAAAAGTCACATTTTGCACTCCTTCGTCATAAAAAGTCAGAAAAAGTCTGATACAATAGATAAAACCTCCTACACCTACCCAATAAATGGATGTTCAAGAACTCTTAAGGTTTGCGGATGGCTTGGTGTTCACTAAGACCGGCAAACACCTAGACGATCTGCAACAGGCAGTAGTACGGGGAACTTGGCAAGGTAAAAGATACTCCGAAATTTCCAAAGAGGTTCATTGTACTGAACGCTATGTCAGAAATGTTGCCTCAAAGTTATGGCAAACTCTTTCAGAAATATTAGATGAAGATGTAATGAAATCAAATTTGCGCTCTACAATGGAGAGGTATGAATTTTCTAAAGTTTCAAATTTTGGTGATTTTAATTTTATACAAAACAAAGGTAACATCAACGTTTGCACAGAAACCTCACATCCTCCAAAAACTCCCCAAAACTCACCGCCTGCACAAACCTCAACTGAAGACAATACCCAACAGAAACCGCGACTCGATTTAAGAGATGCACCAGATATCAAAACCTTCTACAACTACCCCAACTCACCCCTCACCGCCCTCGAAAATGCGATCGCACACCAAAACTGCCGCCTCCTCACCATCACTGGCATGGCAGGCACCGGCAAAAGCTCGATCGCCCGTAACCTCATCCCCCAAATTCAAACTCAATTCGATCGCATCATCTG
>ENA-OFCE01001059-OFCE01001059.1-metagenomes-genome-assembly--contig:-NODE-1059-length-15176-cov-2.864229_pt1 | contig 15176 bp, 25 predicted proteins | sample MGYA00153388_OFCE01 | MGnify analysis MGYA00153388
GGCGCGCGGGCATAGGCACGCGCATGTCCGCCCTGCTCAAGATCAGCCTTCCCAATGGATCGGTGCGCGAAGTGCCGTCAGGCACGACCCCCGCCACAATTGCCGCCGCCGTGCCGTTAACGGAGCTGTAAAACTCGTGCGACGCTGAAAACGAATAAAGCGCGGTATCAACCAGCACCGCCTTGATCGCTGTCGCGCCCGTCCAATTCAATAAGGCGGTCGCGAAACGCTCGCGGCCTTTGTCGTAAAGCGTATTCGCCATTGCAGTCTCCAGAAATGAAAAAAGCGCACGAGCCGGTTGGCTGATGCGCTGAAAGTGACGTGAGGGATGGCCGTTAGGCCGTGGGGCTAGTACAGCCCTTCGTGCGAGTCTTCGCCGTGGTGCTCGTTGATCCAGACTTCATCGACCGCAGTCGACTTCTGCCCGAACTCTTGTTCGAACAAGGCGAGCGATTCCGCCGCGCGTCGGTCGTCTTGGGTTTGCGTGTCCTTCTTGGAGAAGGCGCGAAACAACATCCAGTTAACCAGGCTGCGGTGATAGCGCGGCGCGATCTCGGGCTCGTCGTTGGCAAGACTGACCATTGACACCAACGGCTCACGAATGACGCGCAAGCGCGCCACGCCGTTGGCCTCGGGTGTGGGCCACAATCGAGCCTTGCCGGTCTCCCAATTGCGGATCCACACCAGCGGAATGCCGGTCTGTGTCTCCCAATCAGGTGCCTGCTCATCCATGTCGCGGTGATCGGCCGAACGCAGTGGTGAGGTCTGCGAGTCCAGTTTGATGCGCCGGACAAAGATGATGCGCGGGTCGAGCGTGTAGGTGCTCGTCCCGGCTGTCACTGCCACCTGACAAATGGCTGCGGTCGATGCGTCCGTGATTAAACGCGCACGTCGACACGCTTCCACCTGTGCGTCATTGGCAAACTCCACCCATTCATCGTCCGACCAAAGGTAGGGCGCCGCGGTGTCGTCTGCCTGGCGGCGTGCAATGGCGATAAGTGCGCCAAGTTTCACGCGTCGTTACGCCTTTTTGCCGGTTTTAGTCACGTTGGGTAGTGACGCCTCTTTCAACGCTGCAATTTGCTCGTTTGCAGCGGCAAGGTCGAGCTTGGCGCGTTCGATCTCGGCGCTCTTTTCGGCAAGTTCCGCGTCGAGTTCTGTCACCTTAACCGCGGCATCAGCCAATGCCTGCACCGTGTCCTCGGCGCGAGCGGCCTCCACATCAACATCGGCCTCCGTGACTTCCTCGCCGTTCACGTTGAAGTAGCGTCCGCTTTGGAAGTAGGCGCGACCACATGCGTCGGCGCCATGAACCATGTCAAACGGCCCTGAAGGGTCAAATTTGATGGGCTTCATATTGTGCCTTTCGCGTTGGTGTTGGTTTCGTATGGCGCGTCGCTCTTGGTGCCGCTCGCCATGCCGCCCGCGCGATTGGTGGCGTCTTGACCTAGATCAGCGCCGTAGCTGTCGACCACGCCGGTACGAGTGCCTTTGTCGCGCAAGGTCGACGTATCGCCGCGCACTTGATCGCCGCCGTCGGGTAAGGGGTTTTGTCGCATCTTCGATCTCCTATCGTGCCCAGCCGCGAGGCCGTCCGGCGAATCCGCCTTTGGGCACATCAAACGGTGAGTGGTATGTTTCGGGGACGCCGGGAAGCGTGCAGTAGCCGTCCTTGAGGTCGGACTTGCTGCAACTTCCCAGCGCGTTGTCGGTGACGCCGCTAGTGGGGGCGTTCGACGTTTTGAGTTCGTCGGCCATCGTGTGCTCCTGATGAAGCCCAGCGGCAGGACGCCGCCGGGTTGTTCAGTCAGCCGTTAGGCTGCGCTGTCCCACTTGATGATGCGGGCGTTCTTTTTCGAGAGCACCGTTGTGCCAGGATGGCAGATACCGAAGCCGCCGAGGTAGTACCACGCGATGCCCTTCGAGCGACCGTAGTCACCCGGAATCTTCGCGCGCATTTCCTCTTGCACCACAACGCCCTCGGCCACCGTGTCTTCACCGAAGAAGAACATCCAGTCCGACTTCGCGTTGGTCCATAAGGACTTCGCGATGTTGGTCTGTTCAATACAGCGCGTACCTTCGTACTTGCCGATCTCGCCGTTCATGATGAGCGTGACGCCCGACTGCACGTACTTGAAGAGCTGTTCCAGCTCGTTCTTGAACGGACGGTAGGTCGACGGCCATGCGATGGCCATGTAATCGTCACCCATGTACGGAGGAATGTTGCGTTCCTTCGCCAAGTCCACAATCGCCTTGAAGTGCGCGGTGTTCATCGCGACGTTGTTGGTGATTGCGGTGGTGCCGGTGTCCGACAGCGTGAGCGACGTAGTCGACGTGCCAAGGGTCGGCCCGACGCGCAAACACGTCGCGTTGAATTGCGCGTGTGCCTGAATGTCGAATGCTTTCTTCGCGTCGTTGGTCAACGTTTTGCGGATCACGGTTTTAACGTCGTGCTCAGCCAAGTCTTCCAACTTGCCGGTGTACGGAACGCTGTTACCGGCTTCCGTCACCGTCATCTCGGCTTGCGTGATCTTGTACTTCGTTTCTGGGATGACTGCTGTTTCAGCAATCACGCCGCCCTGCGTTTCAACGTCGGAATACACGTTCCATCGGAACTTGTCACCGTGTTGTTTGACCTGTATTGCTGCGTCTTTAACGTCAGCGAACTGTCGGAACTTGACCAGAGGTTGCAGCGACATGCGCAACACATTGGACAAATTGTCCGAGTACATATAGCCGCCTTCGTCTGCGACGGCCCAAGTTTGACCTGGCATAATGATTTCTCCTGATTGGCTTGAGTAATCAGGCAGTGATCCGGTTTATCCCGTGGCTTGTCCTCGTGATGCGCGCATGAGGTTTAGTTCCTCATTTCGCGTGAGAGGTTTGGCTTGATCGCTGCCCACTTTGCCCGCTGCGCCGGTCACGATTGATTCGCTGTGCGACTGCTTGCGGGTTTGCCGATCGGTCATCTGCGGAGTGGTTGCGGGGGCCGTCGCGGTCGAAGTCGCGCCTGCTATTCCACGCATCCAGTCGAGCGTTTCGCTGCCTGCTTCAAGCAATGCCTCGCGATGGCTCATGCCACCGGCGATTTTTTGGCGTGCTGTATCAGCGGCGCGTTGCGCAAGATATGGGTCTGCGTCGATTGCGGCGTACTTTGACTGAAACTCCGTCAATGCACTGTCGATGTCCATCTGCTGTTTCAAGGCAGGTAACGCTTGTTGAATGATCGCGCTCGGGTCGAGGGTGGTATTGCTACGCCCTGCCACTGCTGCGACCGCCTCATCAAATGCGGTGCCTGCCGTTTCTTCGTCGCCACTGAACATGGCGTCAAGGAATTTCTTGCGAGCCTCCAGCGCATCGGGCGCGGGGCTTGCGGGTGTTTGGGTGGCCTGAAGCGTCTGCGTATCACGCAACGCCAGCCGGTCTTCCATGTCTTTGGCTCGCTTCAATGCTTCGTTCGCATCGCGCAAGCGGTTATCTGCTGCTCCGTCTTTCTGGTAGCTGCGCAAGACCTGGTCGAGCAGCACTTCGCGCTCGATACCGTCGATCTTCACCTTCACCCGTTTGTCCTTCATGGACTCCAGGTCGATCACGGTGCTGCGGTCATCCTCGTTGAGTTGTGCGGCGAGCTGTGTGTCGGTCTTGGTGATCTGCGAGCCAAGAATCGCGTTGGTTTCAACGGGCTCTTCGGTGCGGTTTCGGCTTGCTGCGATTGCAGCCAACGCCTCTTCACGAGGGTTTAACGGCTGGACATGCGCGGCGAGGATTTCTTCACCGTTGACAGTGTCCGCGTCCGATTGGATGGCGGGGTTCAACTCAGACGGATTCATGCGTGCTCCAGAAATGCAAAAACCCCGAACAGAAAATCTGAGTCGGGGTTTTTGAGGGTTGCCGCTGATCGCCAGCGGCTAGCGTTGTGCGGTTTACGTGCCGCCGGTTACATCGTGTACGTTGGACGAGAGAAATTGGCGCTCCACGTCATCCGCATCGGCCAGTGCTTCGCCGAACCATTGCTGCCATGAGTCGAGCACCTGAATGCGTCGCTGCAACAGCGCGATTGCCTTGCTGTCGTAGGGGTCGGTGTCGGCCAGCTGCTCCAACAGGTCGCCGCGCTCGTCTTCCGCGCGCTTGGCGAGGTACTTACCCACGGTGGTTTTGAGGAACGCTTCAACGTGATCGCCTAGTTCGATACGGGCTTTCTGCTCGTCGGTCAGGCGGTCTTGATTCATTCCTGCACTCCATCAACGCGTGGCGTCTCGATCCCCGCCTGCATACCTGCGTCCGGGCCTTGCGGCTGCGGTACGGGCATGGGTTCTGCGGGGTTGGTGTTGCCGCCCTGTTCGAAGCCCACGCCAGTACGACGGTTGGTTACGCTGTCCACGGTTGAGCCCTCGGCCGGCTCGGTAAGCTGCGGCAGATTGGGATCTGGCCCGTTGCCGGGTTGAAATCCTGCGCTCTGCAGCACACTGTCTGCGACCGGCGCAACATCGGGCACCGCGGCGATGACTTGGCCCGCCTGAATGGCGGAGTACACCGCAGATACACGTTGATCCACGTCCTTGGATTTGACGGCCAGCGTCTCGGCCACCAGCTTGTCCACCATCGCGTTGAGCAGTTCGGGTGGGTGTTTGGCGTCGAGGGCTGATTGCAACTGCTGCATCTGCTCTTGCATTTGAGCGATGCGCGGATCCTGTTCGTCCTCGTTGTGGAAGAAGCGGGCTCCGTTGCTGTAACCGAGCTTGCCGAACACTTCCTTGATGACTTCCTGCGCGTCCAGTCCGTACTTGGTGAGCACGTCGTCAGCGAGTGCGGCACGCAGCGCACTAATGCCGGACATGAAATTCGACACTTGATCTTGCGGGTTGGTCGCACCCATGCCGACGTTGACTTTGACTCGAACGCTGTTATTGAACAGCTGCTCGATGTCGCCGCCTGCGTCCAGATAAGCACGGCCTTCAGGCGATAGCCGCAGAATTGACGGGTCGGTCTCGTAAATCTTGATCATCTCCACCATCTGGTTGAGCACCGGCTCAATCCACGTCTCGGTGAAGGTGCGTAGCTGGTATCCAGCCACCTGATTGGCGTTGCTGGTCAGGATGTTCATGCCACCCACAGTCTCGTTCAGCTTGCGGTTGTTCTGCACCGACGAGCCGCTGAACGTGCCGGACAGGTCGTCCATTTCTATGTTCAGGCGCTCTTGCTCGGTGTAGGACGACGCGGTAACGTCCTGCGTCTCGACAATCTTCACGTCCTTCTCAACGTCCTGCATCATCGTCACGGATGACGGCACGTTGCGCGTGAGACTGCGCAAGTCCACTTGACGAGCGCGCGCTACGAAATAGCGCTTGTTCATGGCGAATTTGACGTTATCGATACGCTGATTGGCGATCTCGTTGGCCTCTGCCGTCAGATCGCGAATCATGTGCACCGGGCCGTCGGAGTACGTCTTGTGCGCCTCCAGCGCGGCCATGCCCATCACATAGGGTCGACCATACGGGCAAATCTCGGACAACAGGCGCGGCTCGGATAGTAGTTTCTGGTCTTCGCCCAGCGTGTAGAACTCGTAGTCCTCGCCATCTACCTCCATGATGACGCGGCGCACCCAAACGGTGGTGAAGTCATGCACGGCGGACGGCTGCTCTTTCGAATCCATCCTCCCGCCCTCGCGCACAAGGCGAGTAGAGTCAGACGCCGATGTCATCGCGGCCTTCAGCTGTGCGTCGTCGTAGCGAATCCACTTTTTACTTTGGCCGTCAGTTGATTCTCCGTCCTTGGCCATGCGCTGTTTGATGCGCCCAATGAACATGGGGATTTCGTGAATCAGGTACGGGCTGGTGGCGATAGGGTCATCCCACTCTGCGCCGGGAGCGATGCGAAAGTTCTCGACCGGCACCAGTTTGCATACCGGCGTATCAATTCCCTTTTTTGCGTCGACGCGCCAGTATTGATGCGAGATCACCACGCCCGTGACTTGCGCGTCTTGGTAAGCGCCGATGGACAACAAGAACCACGGCACCGTGTTTTGCAGGCGATGTTGCAGTATTGGCTGAATGATGTCACCCGCGAGCTTTGCCACGTCGTCCGCATCATCGAACGGTCGAACCGTGACTACGTCGGACGTGCTGAACAGCGCTTCCGCTGCGATTGCCTCGTTCTTGCGCACCATCGCGCGGGGCTTCGGACGGAACAGACGCGAGCGACCGCGGTAGGCGTCATTGATGTACTTGGATCCGGTCGGATGAAGCCCCTGGAACTGCCGCATGTCGGCTTCGATCTTGGCGCGAATCGACGCGTCAAAGTAATTCTTCGACTCGGCATAGGCGTCGCGCGCCATCTGCGACGCTTGTTCTCGGGTCAGGCTCATCTGCTACTTCTGAAACGCGTGACGACCGGCGTAGTCGGTGGGCAACGAGTTAAATTCATCCATGTTCAGCTTGCCACGCGACAGATTGAATCGTTCGAGCAGTTCGCCGCAGTAGCGTATCGCCAGCCGCTCCAGCTCGGATGATGTGGCGTAGTCGTTCTTCTTGATGACCACACCCCAACGCCCACCGGCCTCAAGCCCCCAGCTATTCATGACCTGGTCAACGATGTTGATGGTGCCCTGATTGTCTGGAATGGTGATTTCCCATAGATGACCCGGATAGTGCCGGTTCAAGCACTCACCCACGATCTTGGCCGTGACGAAATCGTCCAGATGTTCGTACGGTTGAGTCTCACTCGGGTCGGTGTTCCACACCATCAGTTTTGATTCAGCCATCAGTCCATCCATTCCGGAAAGCACATGTCAGATTCAAGCGTTGCACGCTGATCCGCAGGTAGCCAACACCATTCTTTGTACGTTGTCGTGAGTCGAATCGCTTCGGGCAATGCCTCGTACTCTTTGAGCGTTACAGCGTCGCTCATTCGTAGGGGTTCTTTTTGTCAGCGAATTTGCGCCCGCTTGAGAACACGTAGCCGTAGGTCGGCTGATTCGGCGGTTCGCCCGCCTTGGCGTCCGCGATTGCGCACTCGACATCAAAGCCGCGCTCGCGCGTGCGAACCTTGGTGTCAACGATGCGTGGGATCGGCAAGGGAAGTGGCATATTGATCTTTCGGCACGATGACGCCCGCGAACTCGCCGGACAGTCCATGCTTCGCGCAGTGCGCTTTGAGTTGGTTGGCGATTCGCAATGCGCCAGATACGCCGGTCGGCATGTCGCTCGTACCTGCGGGCCAGAGCGAGTTCCACCATGCGCTCCATACGTTGCGTCGTCGTGTGCAGCCGCTACAGTCCATCAATAAATGTCTCCGGCTCTAGCGTGCTCTCGTCGATGATGATCGGTGCTGAAATGTCCATGTCGTACACACGAGACAGGCAGTCGATCGCATCATCGTGCGGTGAAAATGGGTAGGTCAGGAACTCTTCAATCAGCCCTTTTTGGACCGAATAGATGTTGCTCTCGTGATCCATGCGCTTGACGGGGCTCAACACCCGGAAGGGTTGGCCTTCCTCACGCATTCGCGTTTGATTCCTCGTCTCACCCTGCGTCACTGCGGGCAACCAGAATCGCCCGTTGGCGAAGTCAGGCGTGAGTCGTTGAATGCGGTCGAACTTTGAGCCTGGGCCATCCCGCGGCCATGCCAGCTCCTGGATGTCCCACGCATCGCGCTCCATCATCATTCGTTCCTCGAAGTATTCGAGATCGCTCGTCATTCCGTACCGCTCGTAGCCGACTTTCACGAACTGCACGCCGGTAGCGTTTGTCCATCGCTTGCGCAGATCGCGCAGTGCAATCCATCGCTCGGCGAGGCTCATCTTGTGGTGGTAGCCGTCGATCATGTACTTGTTGAGCGCTGCATCGACAGCCACGACCATGATTGCGGTCTTGTCGCTGCCTTTTTTGCGACTACTGGCTGGGTCGCACATGATGTACACGTTGACTGTGGCGGGCCGGATGTCTGCGAAATGCAGCCACTCCTTCCGGAACATGGCCTCGTTGCCCGCTGCGGGGTTTTGCAGCTGCTGGCAGGCGATGATCGCTGGGCCTTGCTTACGTTTCTTGTCCGCCCACGCTTCCGGCGTGAGGAATATCGGCGTGCCATCGGGTAGCCCGTTGTCGGTCGCGGCGAAGATGCGCGGGATCAGCGCTTTACGCTCAAGGATGTCCTGATACGTGTCAGCAAAAGAGTACCGAGTGCCGATGTGCCAGGCCCGTAGCTTGCCGTCTGGGGTGCGCGCGCCCAGGTTGTCCGATAACGCCCAGGCGTCCGTCGTTTTCTTGACCTGATCCGGTGTGCCAACACTCTCACGCGTCACTACGTCATCGTAGACCCGCAGCGTGAAGTGAGCGCCGGTCGGCTGCCCGTCCACCAGTCCATGCGCTTCAACCGTCGATTCTTTTGGGTTCGTCTTGCGAAGTACGCAGATGCCCTTTTCCTCGCTCCACCGCGTCGAATCCTTCGCGGGGTGCTCATAAAAGACGTCTGCGTAAATGCGCTTCAGGTCAGCGTTGGTTTCAAGCTCTGTTTTGATCTGGTTCAGGAACTTGCGTGCGATTGGCTTCGTGTGACTGAAGATGCCGATGGTGATCTCGGGATCCCGCACAATCTCCTGAACGATTCCAGCGAACGTGATGATCGTTGATTTGTAGTGCTCACGTGCCCACAGGTCGAGATAGCCGTCAGTGTTGGCCTCTACGTCTCTGCATCGGGCGTACAGCCACGGGTGAAACGCATCTGGTCTGTGCAGTAGTGTGGTGAGCAGGTAGAACCGGTCTACCCGTCCGAGCGCTGCTTTAGCTTCGTCGCTGTTACCGACCCGCCCGAGAACCAACTCCCAGGCGTCAATGATGTGCTCAAACTTGCACGCCTGAAGTAGTTGGACTATGTCAGGCGGAAACCGCAAACAATGCCCGCATCTCTGCGGATAGCGGTGAGTTTTTGCCGGTGTACTTCGCCTTGATGACGTTCAACTCGGCATCGCTGCCCGCGTTCGCGATCTCAACCAGCGCGAGTTCAACGTAGCGATCCAAATAGCTGGTGTGAATGGCCACAACGTCGTCCTGGGTCATTGTGTCGCACCTGTGAACTGAGTGAGTTTGGATTTCAACGCGTCAAAATCACTCGCGTTGGTCGCCACCACAATAGGCGTCGTGTTCGTTTCGTCGCCGCCCACCGCTAACTTGTTGCCGTACACCTTTGGCTTGAGCACACCAGCGCGCCACTTGCGAGTGTCGACGCACAATCGCATCGCCGCCACGCCCGCTGAGTCCATGCCCACCGATGCGTCAGCGATCTCAACGCACTCATCCGCGAAGTAGTCCGCCTGCTCCTCACGCGCACGCACGTAGTTGTTCGTGAATTCAACGCTCTCATTCAGCCATCGGTAAACAGTGGTGCGGCCCGGCATATCGGGAAGCAACAGCGTTTGCACCAACGATTTGCCTACAGTGAGTTGCTCGCAGATGCGATCTGCTGTAGCTGCGTGGTATGGCAGCGGAGGATTCCCAACAGGTTTCCGCGCGACAGTCGTTTTCGGTTTTTTGGTCGAATTCGTCTTCGCCGCGCCCTTGGGTAGCGGTTTTTTCGATTTCATGTTTCAGCTTTCGTTTTCCCGGTTACTCTGCTATGTCCGGGGTTGTTGCGATGCCTGCAATCGCGTTTAACGCGCACCAATGCTGGGCATTCAGCCTGTACGAACGATTCGGGGCCTGCCCATGCGTGGCTGCTCATCAATGATGTCTTGCGCCCACGCGGGTCTAATTCCTTTCAGCAACTCGCGCTTTCGTTCGCGCATCGCGTTGTCGTTGCTGCGTCGTTGCAGTGCCATGCGCAGCGCGAAGTCAAAGTGCGTTTCGCCTTTGGTCGGCTCTTGCTCCGACCACTTGCTGGGTTTCACGATTGTTTAGGCGTTGCGGGTGCTGGTGGCGTGTTCGAACAGTTAACCGCGCCCGCCGTACCCGCTCCGCCTGTGCCTGTTGCACCTGATACGCCGCTTGGAGCGCCGGGCCCTGATACACCGCTTGGTGCGCCCGGAGTCGTGCCTCCGTTGCCACCGTTGCCCGTATTACCTGTGCCGCCACCGTTGCCTGTGTTGCCCGTGTTGCCGCTCGGTGCACCGTTGCCACCTGATGCGCCGGGACAGTTGTTTGTGTTGGTTGTGGGTGCCGTCACTGTGGCGGTTGAGCTTTGTAGCGCGGTTGCGTTGTGATTGCCGTTGACGTTGGTAGTCGTGACATTTGTGATTCGCGCGCCGAGCGTGGTGGCTGTAGCAAAGCCCGCGTTTGCGATATTTGACGCGGTGTTTAGTGCTGCCGTTGCGCTCGTTGCCATCGCGCTGTAGCCTGATGCTGCAATCGTTGTCGCTGCGGTTGACCCGCTCGCTGCGATAGATGCGTTAGCCGTGGTACCTGCCACAGCGATGGTGGCATTGGACGCAAAGCCCGCGCCCGCCGTATCGCGTATCGCGGTTAGGCCGGTCGTGGCGATATTGTTGGCGGTCGTGAGCCCTGCCGTGGCGATGGTGGTGGCTGCTACGGATCCTGTTGCGGCGATACTGCTAGCCGTTGCAAATCCGGCTGTTGCCACGTTGCCGATTGCCGCGTACCCGGCTTGCGCTGTTGCCGCGTTTGAGCTCACTGCACTTGCACCAGCCGCGCCCATACCGCTTGATACCGCTGCGATTGTGTCGACTCGCGCACGTTGGTCACCGAGCGCAATGTCTCGGTTGGCGTAGGTCTGGGCGGTGCCGAGTTTGTACTGCATGACCTGGCCTGCAACGTTGGCCGCTACCGGGCCGAGGATGCCAGCAAATTTGAGCAACTTATCGTCCCAGCCTTCGATAACAGGCATGGGTGGGAGTTGGCTTCCAGCGCCACCGCCCGCCGCCTTGAGCGCCGCTGCAATGCCGTCGCCGATCACAAAAGCGAGCTGCGCTTGCGGGTCAAGCAATCGGGCGATTGCTCTGTACCGCTCAATCTCTGCGTTCGCTTCGGATTGTTTAATTTTCGAGTGTTCCGATACTCGCTGCGACTGTATTTCGCGCTGAATTTCGGCCGTCGAGGCGCATCCAGAAAGCAGGATCAAACATAAAACGATGATATTTTTCATAGTTTTCCTAGGGAAATCGACATAAATTACTAAATTCGGTACAAATAACTGATAAATGAGTTGACACTGTATTAAATGCGTATACAATTAACCTATCGAATCAAACAACACACGGAGAAACAACATGAACATCACCAAATCAACTAACGTCCGCAGCGCCGCGATTGTTCATCTCGTGCAATGCGCCGATGGCGCACGTATCGTCTACGAATTCACGTCCGATCCGGGACATTTCCACGACGCAAGCGGGTTTTGCTCACTGTACGGAACCGCTACGCGGCTCACAAACGTTCTCGACGCGGCTGTTGTGCCAGATGAATACATTGACATTCGCTATTCAGACGCGGTAGCTACCGCCTAGACCCCCGCCTCTTAATCAAACAACACACGGAGTCCACAAAATGACAATTCAATTCGCGACCAATAACGAAATCATCCTTGACGGCGCGGCAACCGGCCACGGTGTCTCGCAAACAGCCGACGGCACCCGCGTAACAAAAGACGGTAGGGATGTAGCTATGCGCAACAGCCGCTACAACCTCACGACCGACAAATATCTAAACGATGGAGTCGCCGGTCTTTCGCAATTTGAAACCGACTTTCGCGCAGCAATCACCGCCTAGACCTTCGCCACGCTGCATCTTTCGAGGTGCATCAGGCGGCGGTTTTGCCGATTAACTAGGAGATTGAAAATGCAACGCTCTATTGATTTCGACACGCTCACACTTCGTGACGCCGTTCTGTACACAGAAAGCGACACTGGCCGCTACTTTATGGACGGCGTGTCATACCCAGATTTTTACGACGCCCAAGCGGCTGATCCCAAAGGCTACCCCTACCCGGAAACGGAGAGCGTGCCGTCCGCGATGCAAATCGGCTCGACCGTTGTTCTGGGCTCGCGCACTGATGTTTCACCGAACGCCCTCCGCGCGGGAACGGTCGCTAAATATTTTCTACACGCTGACACGGAGGGGATCGGCGGTAATTCAAATCACAAAATCAAACAGCACACAGGCTGGCGCGGCACAACGAACGACGTTTCGGTTGACGGCCACGGACTAGCGACAATCATTAGCGCTCGCACAGTAAAACGTGCAAACGGCGATGAATTTGTTCGCGTCACGGTGCGAACACAATGATCGCCAAACCCAAACTAGGAGATTGAAAATGAATTTTGTTTTTCTTGCGCTCGCACCTGACGCAACCGTTAAGGCTCACTTTGCCGACGACTTGGCCTGCAAAAACTGGTGCTCGCAAAACGGTTTGCTTTATTTGCCGTTTAACCTAAAAAATCGTGAAGGCGCGCAACCTACATCAGTAGGCCAGAAGCACATCGCATGACCAACAAACCCAAACTAGGCCGCCCGAAACCGATTGATCCCGGCGTGCGCGTGAATCTGATTCTTGACGTGAAAACCGTCGAAAAACTCAAAAAGCACGGCAACGGCAATATGTCGCTAGGCGTGCGACTGCTAGCGGCAAGCCTCTAAATCAGCGCTAAGCTGATCTACCGCACTCTGTAGCCGTTCGATGTCAACGCCCGAGCGCTTGACGCACTGACTATCTGTAATCGTTTCCGCGCACGGCGTCAGACGCGCCGGTTTAACGGGTGCCGCAGCGACGCAAGCGATGCGTATAGGTACTTCTACTGTTTTATAACGTACTGTTTCGCAGCCGCTTAATGCCAGCGCTAAAGGTGCGGCTAAAGCGCAAAATCCTTTAGAACCCTTTAGAGCGATCACGCGATGCAACTTGAAAGCGCCCGATACCAAGGCAGAACGATTTCAAAATACAACATCGTTGCACCCGCCGTAAACGCGGCTACAAAAACCATTCTTGTCATATCTTTGAGCATTAAGATTGTCTCCATACCAATCATCGCAACACTTTCTTGATAGCGTCCGTCGTGCGCTCGCACTCGGTATTGCCGGTCGGCACGATTCGATCAATGTATTCGATGCGCGTCGTTTCAACTACGCGGCGATTTGCATTGGCGGCTTGGGCGATGGCGATCTGTTTTTTGAGCCTGTCGCTACCGGCTTTAAGCTCCAGCATGGCGGCTTCAATGCGCTTAAACGCTTCTATGTCGCGCTCTAATTGGTTGGTGGCACTCACCAAAGCGGGCACCATTTCCAAGCGCCCCTGTGCCCGATACGGCTCTGCTACGTAGTGCTGAAACGCAAAATATCCGCCCGCGGCTAATGCGAGCGAGGCAATTACACCGATCACGTAGCGGTTGAGCAGCAGCGCTATCACCGTTTTATCTGGGCTTTGGCCCAGTCGAAAACGAACCCAACCGCGCGCTTAATCGGCTCGGCGCAGCCAACACCGAGCGCAAGCGCGGCAAGGCCAAACACAAGAAAAAGGAGAAACGAAATCATAAAGCTGCTTTCGGGTAATCAGCCCATGGCAGTTGCCAATGCGGGCCATCAACAAAACTCGCCCAATCACCGCCCCATTCAACGGGGATGCCAAGCTCTTGAGCCGCCGTTTTCATCGCGTCCCTAATCTTGTGATACGACGGCCAATCTTCCAGCATTTTCCCGTCGTTAATCGGGATAAGGTCAACTGCGTGCCCGGTCAAATGCCTGCTATTCATGGTCTTGCTTTTGCCGATGGAGAACAAGTATTTCTGCCGCGATAGAGCGCGCACACCCTCCGCGATAGTGAATTCCACATCGCACAATTCAGCGGCGCGATTGACCACTGCGACTAAATCCGGGTTGATCCCTTTAAGTCTTTGGCTTTGCAGCATCGCCGTCTCCTTCTTCGCCTGTGGCTTTTTTCACCAGCTCGCTTAGTTTTGTGTCGGGGTTGGTTGGTAAGTAGCGTTTCGCGAGACTCTGCCAGCCCTGCTCGATCAACATCGAACCAGCAAAAGCACTCGCGCCGGTCGTGACGGCAACCAGCCACGAGGGGAAATTGTTTCCGAAGCCGATCAACACCATCAGCACACCGGCGAGGGTGCCGCCGATTAAATCCGACGACACGAACAGCAGCGGATGGCGAACGGTATCGTTTACCTTGTATTCGTTTTTGAGCCTGTGCAACATGCCCGAAAGCGTGCCGCAGAAGATCAGCGCGCCAAGCGAGAACAGCGTCGCAGCGGTATAGCTGTGGAATTGCTCGTTAAAGTCCGCGACCGTGGCATAAGCGACGAACGGCATCAGGCAAAAAACGAACGCCTGCAATTTTGCAATCGGCACGCTGATTTTTATGGTGTGTGCCCACGCGATAAGGCTAGCGGCGCGCATCAGTCGAACCTTCCGGGGCCGCATCGCCGCCACAAATCGGTAAATGCGTTCCACGCGAGGAAGAACGCAAATATTGAAAAATACGGAATCACGAGCCGAGAAATCGTTGACTGCGTTACCAAAAAAACCAGCATCACGAAAAATGCGCAGCACAACATCAACATGATGTGTCTCCATCGAAGTGCGAACGGCCACCTGTAGCGGTCTGGCAAAAAATCGTTTATGAAAATTTCAACGACTCCATAAGTCGCGATACCGAGCATCAACCATCCCATAAATTGGGATTCTTTGAGCAGGTTGCCGATAGTCGATTGCGGCACCGTGCCGACAAGAGCGCTCGACCACGTCAGCAACACTAGGCACAGCCGAAACGACGGTGAACCACCGCCTACGCGCGTCAGATATGCGTGTAGGGGTGAGTTCACGGAAACGGGACTACAGGCTGGGTGCAGGCGCGTCGGGCACCAGTGCATCAATCGCAACAACGCTGCTTTTGAGCGTGGCAATCGCATCGACGATGTCGGCAGGGACAACTTGACCCGCAGCGAGCGCTGCGGCTAATTTCGCTTCCAGGTCGGTGATCGCGGCTACCGATGCGGCGGATTCGACAGCAATTTTGTCGACGGTGGTTTTGACTTCAGCAATAGCTAAAAGGGCTTCATCATGATTCATATCAATTTTCGCATTCATAAGGTTGATGTAGGCGAGGATCACTCGCAAGATTCGCGGTTGGTTATCTGGCATAGTGATTTCTTTCCGCAGAATAGAAAAACCCGCCGAAGCGGGTAATTAGAATTGGGGGGTAAATTTTAGAGCGCAGGATTCCGGCGC
>ENA-OFCE01001061-OFCE01001061.1-metagenomes-genome-assembly--contig:-NODE-1061-length-15167-cov-2.807702_pt1 | contig 15167 bp, 12 predicted proteins | sample MGYA00153388_OFCE01 | MGnify analysis MGYA00153388
ATACCTGGTCGGTAACCCAAAGCGCTCGTCACTCAGATATTTCCGCAGATTTCAAATACTTGTCGATAGACAGCGTAACGGATGGTATCGCCAAACGTACAGCATATTATTCTCAAACCGATCTCAGCTCTAATGTCATTGATACTCACTTTCAGGCGAAATGGTCCAGCGGTGCAGTGGACCATACCACGTTACTAGGCTTTGATTATCAAAATAATGAATATGGCTATATCTGGCGGTCAGGTTTAGCGCCATCTCTTAACCTTAACAGCCTAAACTACGGACAAGGGGTTACTACCCCCACTGCATTAGCCTCCTGGACTTCGGCAGATATCAAAATTAAGCAAACCGGCTTCTATGTCCAGGATCAGCTAAAATTCGGTCAACGCTGGACAGCAATTGCCGGCGGTCGTTACGACCAATTCGATCAGGACACGCGCAATATCAAAACGAATGCACACACCCGCATTGACCAGAGCGCCTTTACCGGTCGCCTAGGACTGGTTTATGATGCTGGCGACGGGCTGTTCCCTTATATCAGCTATGATGAATCCTTTGAGGGCCAGGCCGGCACAAACCGCCACGGCAAAGCTTTTGATCCAACCACTGGCCGCCAATACGAACTGGGCGTGCAATATGCACCGGAAAATAGCAACATCCGCTATAGCGCCGCCATCTTCGACTTGCGTCAGCAAAATGTCTTAACTAGCGATCCATTAAATACATCAAACGAAAGTTTTCAAGTTCAGACTGGCGAAGTCACCGCTCAGGGCCTGGAACTAGAAGCTAATATTGCCGCTCTAAAAGGTCTTAATATAACTGCTGCCTACACCTACATGCCCAAACATAAAGTGACCAGAAACAATGATGCTGCCCTTCTTGGCAAGACCACAGCAAACGTCCCGAGGCACAGTGCCTCCCTCTGGTTCGATACCGCTGCGCCAGAAGCAATGAAAGGTGAGAGAATTAAAGGCTGGGGCTTTGGCGCAGGCCTGCGCTATATTGGCTCCCGGTATGATTATTATAATACCGTTAAATTAGGCGGCGTGGTACTGACCGATGCCTTAATCCGCTATGACGCCGGCGGCTGGCGCTACGCCCTCAATGTTCACAATTTGTTTGACAAAGAATATGTCATCGGCTCTTGGACCGGTGATAACTATGAAACCGTCAGTCCCGGCCGCACTTTCAGATTGACAGCCACCCGCCGCTGGTAGGCACTTTTACCTTCACGGCATTATAATTTGTAATAAGCCTATCTGGTTTCCTACTATGGAAGACAGATAGGCTTATTGTATTTTACACTTTCATATTTATTTCTCAAATATGTCTCTGCCCACTTGGGACAAGAGGCCTGTCCCACTGTCCCGAATAGTGATGTCTTTTTCGTTTTCGGTACCTTTAGTGACAATATAAACCAAATGATTTTCTAAACTGACTGGGCGTAAATCCATGCACTTTTTTGAAGGCCACAGTAAATTTGCTGGGGCTTTCATAGCCTAGATAATCACCAATATGCTGGATACTCAAGGCATCATTAGAGAGCATGCGCATGGCATAGTTCATTTTTTCCTGCCGTACATAGCTGGTAATGGTCATGCCATAGGAACTTTTAAATACCATCCGCAACTTGTTCGCTCCCATTTCAGCAATGCAGGCCAATTGTCTAATATCCGGCGGATTCACAATATTCTTGTCCAAAGCGGCTTTCACCCGTTGGAGATATTTACGGTTGTGATACGTTAAATGCTTGGGGCGCTCGTCCTTTATAAACCTTGTCCCATACCATGCATAACTGATATTGCGTATAATTAGCGACAAAATCTCAATGACTTTGCTCTCAAAGTACATAAGCGGTGCAATGGCATTTCTGATGCCAAACTTAAGCTGCTCCCAGACCATTAAGAGCTCCGGTGTGTGGTAATGCTGGTTTTGCCAGTCCAATGCATCGGTTATTGCAAAGGGCTGCTTGAACGTACGAGAGTCCATATACTTCTCCATAAATCCGGCACAAAGCCAGATACTGGTATAGCGGAAGTCGCCCTCCCCCAAGGTAACCTCAACAGGATTGCCATGATTGACGATTACATGAGCGCCCTGCTGCAGTTTCTGTCTTCGCCTGCCACGTTCCAAGATTGTAACGCTGCCGCAGTCAAATGAACACAGCCAAAGTCCCGGTTGTTTAAACTCATATACACAAACACAAGGCTCGTGCAGAGTAAAGTAGGTATTACTGACACACAGACCCGGCGCCGGATGAATATCAATCATCCAACTGTCGCCATGACCTGACGGCAGAATATATTTAATTGCATTATCATAATCAATTTTTTCATAGCCTAACCTGGCGGCCAGTAAACCGTGACCTATCCTATATCCCTGAATATCCATTCTTCATTCCTTCCATCATCCAATTATGTTTGAGCCATATACTCAGCTTCAGCAACATCGCAATTAGTAACTTACTCTTGTTTTATCATAGCATGTCTTCGCTGTAAAAAAAATAAGCTAAAGCTGTTGGCTGCTATACCGCTTTCACTTAAACCTATACCTAAACAAACGCAGTAATAACTTAAAAACAGCCTTGAAAATGAGAGAATTTCTCACTTTATAGCACCTTATCTCTCCTTTTTTATTACTTATTCCCTTCCCTTTCAGACGATTGACTCAACCAAAATCCTCTTGCTATAATGAGCCACAAACAAGTGATCGCTACGCTAATGATCATTTGCTTGTGGCTTTGATTTATCCTTTTATCGATAATGATTATTGTTATTATTATAGTAACTTAAATCGAACCACATCCACTTATCATAACCCCAAAAGGAGTCGATGACCTGTATGAAGAAAGAAATGGTCCTAACCAGAAAAAGCCTGCTCTATGCCCTGCTTGGCAGCAGTCTGCTCTGGCAATCCCCTGCCCCCGTCCATGCCGAAGAGGTCGTTGAACCTCAGGCTGCAACCGAACAAAACGATCAAGCTGCGGCAGCACCTGCTGCTGGCACAAGCCAAAGTGAATTTACCCTAGATGGTGTGGAGGTTACCGCAGATAAAATAACGGACAATGGAGTGGCCAAACGCAGCAACGTTGGCACCAAAACTGATACGGCTCTCCGTGACACGCCCCAGTCCATCAGTATTATCACTCGCGAACAATTAGACGCCCGCGGCGCAACCGATCTCACCCAAGCATTAGAATACAGCGCAGGCATCACTGCTCAGCCCTATGGCAATGATACTCGCTGGAATTGGAGTCTGGTACGGGGCTTTAGCAGTGGTGCCGCAAATACGGGCGTTGATGGCCTGCGCCTGTTTGGCAACAACTTTGCTACGTGGGATTTTGAACCATACGGCATGGAGCAGCTGGCCATTTTGCGCGGCCCCTCCTCAACCCTATATGGCAGCAATTCGCCGGGCGGCCTATTCAACTGGACCAGCAAACGTCCAACTTCCGAGCAACTGCGAGAAATCCGCATCCAAGGCGGCACCGATCAGTACCGCAGCATTGCTATGGATCTAGGGGGCAAAGTCGAAGGTCAGGACAATCTGTCCTTCCGGCTGACGGCTTTAGCCCGTGACCGGGATTTGCGGGACGACTACAGCACCTCCGAGCGGACCTTTATTGCCCCCTCATTGGCCTGGAAAATTGACGAGAAGACCAATATTACTTTCCAGGTTCACTACTTAAAAGACAAAATAGCTGGCAACGACGACACCTCTACCATCTATCATCCGGGGCATAGCCGTTATGGCTTCCCCAAGAAACTATTTTTAGGTGAGCTAGGATTTACCGGCTTAGACCGGGAGCAATATTATTATGGCTATCTCTTAGATCACCAGGTTAATGATACCTTCTCTCTCCATCAAAATTTCCGATATGGTCAAACTAACACCGTTTACAAATGGCATTCCGTAAACCTTCAATACGACGGACGTACTGTTAAGCGCACCCCTCTGGAAATATTTGATGACACCGCTACCTCCTATCACCTGGATACCTACGGGCAAGTCAACTGGGAGAGCGGTGCATTAAAGCATCAGACCATTGCCGGTATCGACTACCGACATGGCAACCTAGAAAAATGGTATGGCAGCGGCGGCAGCATGCCTGATCTTGACATCTATGACTTAAATTACAGTCATTCCTGGGTTGAGCCCGATACTGCTTTAACCTATAAGGCTAAAATCATACAAACAGGTATTTACGCACAGGACCAGATTGCCATTGACGACAAGTGGACGGCTACCCTTAGTGGTCGTAAAGACTGGTACGAGCTAAACGGTCTCAACCCACAGGATGGAACAAAAACACATATTAAGCAAGATGCCTTCACCGGACGGGCCGGATTGGTTTATCATGCCACTAGCGAACTATCGCCCTATATCAGTTATTCTGAATCTTTTGAGCCGCAGCCGGGGCAGGACCGTCATAAACGGCAATTCGTGCCCACCACAGGACAGCAGTATGAACTGGGCATGCAATATGAGCCTACGAATATGAATGCCCGCTTTACGGCAACGCTGTTTGACCTGCGTCAGCAAAATGTACTGACTACCGACCCGGAGAATACCAAATTTAGTATTCAAACTGGTGAAAAAACTTCCAAAGGATTGGAGTTAGAAGCCAATATAGCCGCCTTTAAGGGCTTAAATCTGACTGCTTCTTATACACAGCTCAACAACAAAACCACCAAGAGCACAAATGCCGCCGCAATTGGCCGCCGCACCGCCGGTGTATCCAAGCACACAGCGGCGATCTGGCTTGATACGGCCAAAAATGATCAGGCTCCGTATGGCTGGGGCGGCGGTATCGGCGCACGTTATATCGGTTCTCGTTATAACTCTGCCAATACCATACAACTTAGCGGTGTCTGGCTGGCCGATGCTGCCATCCGCTATGATGCCAAAGACTGGCAGTACAAACTCAATATACGTAATCTATTTGATAAAGAATATGAAGCTGTCACTTATGGGACTTCCGGTGCTCTCGGCGAGGAACGTACTGTCATCTTAACCGCCACTCGCCGCTGGTAGAATCTTGGAATAACAAACTCTTCTCTAGATTGTTTAGAGTCTGTAGCACTGCATTTGCTACAGGTTCTTTATTCAATTCTGCTACGCTACCTTTGTCCTATTATATCTGGAATGACTTTTTGATGTTTCTCATAACACTGCTTTTATTTTGTACATAATTATGCTATAATAACGACAAAACATCGAGAGGTGATACGCAATGCCTGAAATCAGACCCATTACTGATTTAAGAAATACAACCGAAATATCTGAACTGTGTCACAAACAGCAAGAACCCATCTTCATTACCAAAAATGGCTATGGAGACTTAGTCATCATGAGCATGGAAACGTATGAGCGTAAAATAGCTCTTGTGGAAGTCTACAAAAAACTCGCTGAGGCAGAAAAACAAATTACAGACGGAATTCCTCTATTAGATGGCCAAGAAGTATTCAAGAAACTGAAGAAAAAATATGTCAGCCTCTAATTATCACTTACAATTTACCCCAAAAGCCGAAGAAGATTTAGACGCTATCTATGGATACATCTTTGTCACCTTGTCTGCTGGCAGTGCTGCGAACAAATTAGTAGAGAATATAGAAACAAGGATTATGAGACTCATCGAATATCCTTTCTCCTGCCAGTATGTACTCGATGAGCCACTCAAGGCAAAAGGGTATAGAAAATTAATTGTAGACAATTATCTGGTCTTTTACTTGGTCAATGAGGCTGAAAATCAAGTTATCATCATGCGTATTCTCTATGGTGCAAGCAAATATCAAGATATTTTATGAAATCACATCATCCGCTCTAGATTGTTTAGAGTCTGTAGCAATGCATTTGCTGCAGACTCTTTTCTCGTCCTCATAGGCTATATATCTATAATTTTCAGGCTGGAGGTACATACTGCATATACCTCCAGCCTATTTGTCGTTCTTCATCAATTTAATATTCATCACTACTAAATTAGAAATGATTTTCTGACCTCACTAGGAGTAACATGATAGACTTTCTTAAAGGCCAGCGCAAACTTGCTGGCACTCTCATAGCCAACGGTTGCAGCAATATTACTGATGCTCAAATCGTCAACGGACAGCAGCCGCAGCGCATGCTTTAGTTTTTCCTGCCTAATATATTCGGCAATGGTGATTCCGTACCAGAGCTTAAAGCTTTGCCGCAGTTTGGTTGCCCCCATTTCGGCAAGGACAATAAGCTGCTCCATGGAAGGCGGCTGGAGGATATTCTTATCTAGCTCTTCTTTAATCTTCCAGATATATTTTCTGTTTTGATACGTCAGATGTTTCTGGTTGCGGTTTTTCTTTAAGTAGTCTTCCCATAAATGCGGGTATTGCATATTACGCACAATGAGAGACAGCAGTTCCCCCAGCTTACTTTCATAATACATAAACGGCGGTGGAGCGTCTCCATTGCGGATCGCATATTTCAGCTGCTCAAACACCATGACAACATCGGGAGTATTGTATTGAAACGGCTTCCAGCAGGCTGCTTCAGCCAGATAAAAAGGTGACTCCAGCGGGTGAGCCTTTAGATAACGACCAAGACAGTCATGAAACACCAGCATGCTAGTGTACCACATCGGCTGTTCGGTTCCATAAATAATCTTGAACGGCTTTCCCTGATTGACCAGTACATGAATGCCTGGTTCCAGTTTGCGTGTTTTTTTACCATTCTCGACAATGGTAATATCGCCACGGGCTACTGACCACAACCATAAACCGGGCTGCTCCATTTGGTATTCCCTAACCACCGGCTCCAGCAGGGTAAAGTAAACATCAGTAAAGAATAGCCCTGTCGCCGGATGAATATCAACCAGCCAGCTATTACCATTTTGCGGCGGCAGCCCATAAATTACGCCATTGCCAAAGTCTCTTGTGCTACAGCTCAGCTGCCCGGCCAGTCCAGCATTTCCTGTCAAATACTCATTTGTATCCACTGTCCGCCTCCCTTCTTTCAGTCTTCTGCTATTATCGCTCACAGTATCTTACTGTTATTACTTATGATAGCATGAATTTTGTCTAAACAGAACTAGTCCAAGCTCCATATCCCTGTCCTAAATTGACATAAGGCTGCACATTCCATTCGCAAAAATTCCTCCTTTTACCCTCGGTCGGTTGATAACAGTTCTCTATTTGTCTCATGACAACCCACTTCTTAAACCTCTGTAACCCGTCATTATCAGGCGTTGACGCCACTGGAACTACCTTGCTATAATGTGCCCAGGCTAGTCATCAAGAATTCGTTAGAATGGCTAACTTGTTATTTATAAGTGATATTGATTATTCTTATCGATATCACTTTCGGAATTATTCACTATATAATACAATAGCAAAGGATTGATGGTATGAAAAAAACCTCCCGTACCCGAAAAAGCCTGCTCTATGCCTTACTGAGCAGCAGCCTGCTCTGGCACTTGCCTATGACCGCTAACGCAGCGGATGAAGTGGCCTCAACTCCAGAACAAACTGCTGCAGAGACAGACAGCAGTCAACGTGAATTATCCTTGAAGGCATCGAAGTGACTGATGAACGACTAAAAAAGGAGGGTTATATCGCCAAACACAGCACGATTGGCACTAAGACCGACACCCCTTTAAGCGAAACTGCCCAATCCATCAGCATAATTACCCGGGAGCAAATGAACAACCGCGGCGTTACCAACTTTGCCGAAGCCCTGGGGTATACCCCGGGAGTGACGTCTTTAGTTTATTCCGGTGAGGGACAAACCTATGGATTAAACATCCGCGGCTTTAGTTATGACGGTGCCTATAACAATGGTTCCAGCCGCCTAGGCAGCTACTACGCCAGTAATTTTGACATGTACAGCTTGGAGCGAGTCGAAGTGCTGCGCGGTCCGGCCTCAATCCTCTATGGCGCAGGCAGCCCTGGGGGCATCATCAACAATGTTTCCAAGCGACCGACAACCGAACCGCTGAGAGAGATTCAACTGCAGACCGGCAGCAGTGACAAGTTTAGCGGTGCTTTGGATCTTGGCGGTCCGGTCACCGAGGATGGTAAACTTCTGTTTCGTCTGACGGCACTGAAATCCAAAGAAGACTTATACACCGATTCCAGCACCATGGAACATTCCTTTATCGCCCCAGCCCTGACCTGGAAACCTACCGAAAACACCAGCCTGACTTTTTTGACCTATTTTCACAAAGATGATCTAAAAGGAACCACCGAAGAATCTTACCAAAAAGTCTATTTGCCTGGCAATTCTTTTTACGGCTCCGGTATTTCCAGCAAGACTTATTTTGGTGAGCGGGATTTTGACCGCGCCATTCGAAACCAAAGCCAAATCGGCTATATCTTAGAACATAAAATCAACGATATCTGGTCTATGACCCAAACTGCCAGTCATTTTCATACCTCAATGACCCAGCGAGGAGTAAGAACAGATTCCCTGGACTCCGCTAACCAAACGATCAGCCGTTCCACCAAGGTAACCGGCAGATATGGCAATTCCGATTCCATCGACACTAACTTTCAGGCCAAATGGTCCAGCGGCGCAGTCACCCATACCACCCTGCTGGGATTTGATTATCAGGAAGGCGAATACAACTGGCGTTGGGGCGGCGGATCAGCTCCAGACCTAGATTTATCTACTATGAATTACGGACAAACCATCACCATGCCTGCTTATTCCTATATTACCGCAGGTAAAACCAAACAAAATGGTTATTACCTGCAGGACCAGCTTAAATTCGGCGGAAAATGGACCGCTGTGCTGGGCGGACGCTATGACCGCTATGATAATATTTTTAGAAACGTCTCCAACGGCACCACTACCATTACCGATCAGAACGCTTTTACCGGACGCGCCGGTATTGTCTATGATGCTGGTAATGGCGTAATGCCCTATGTCAGCTACAATGAATCTTTTCAGGGAGAAGGCGGCTCTGACCGACTTGGCAAGGCTTTCAAACCAACTACTGGTCAACAGTATGAGCTTGGCGTGCAGTATGAGCCGAAGAAGATGAATGCCCGCTTTACAGCAGCCGTTTTCGACTTGCGGAAACAAAATGTGACCACCACCGATCCTGTAGATACCACTTTTAAAATTCAGACTGGCGAAGTGGCTTCTAAAGGTCTGGAACTGGAAGCCAACATGCAGGCTTTCAAAGGAGTCAACCTGACTCTGGCCTATACCTTGCTGGACAATAAGACCACCAAAGACAGCGATTCCGCTAAAGTAGGGCGCCGCACCGAAGGCGTCCCCCGGCACAGCGCCTCGCTATGGCTGGATACTGTCAAACCCGGTGATACAGCAGAAGGCTGGAGCTTCGGCGGCGGCCTGCGTTATATCGGTTCCCGCTACAACTACTATAACACCCGAAAATTCGGCGGTTCCGTCTTAACTGACGCCATGGTTCGCTATGATACCAATAGCTGGCGCTATGCTCTCAATGTCACTAATGTTTTCGACAAACACTATGTTGTCACATCTGCCGACTACTGGGCTTATTATGACTCCGTCGACAACGGGCGTAAAGTAACACTGACTGCCACTTATCGCTGGTAGATGATGTATCATTTATACCCTTCAACATTAGTTTGATTCCTTACTGAGTCTGTTGTACTCTAAAGCTTTAAAAATAAATCCCAATCTGGCAATTACCAGATTGGGATTTATTTTTTCTCATGTAATCAACTACTCTCTACAACCCAAAAGTGCATCATCCCATAACAGGCGCATGGCATATTTCATTTTTTCACGGCGAACATAGTCAGCTATGGTAATCTTATATAATTCTTTAAAACAGCGATAGAGCTTTGGTACGCTCGGACATTGCGCTGGATGAGAGCTAGTATTTCGATGCTTTTACTTTCATAAAGTTCAAACTGGTGAAGTAACCTCCAAGGGATTGGAACTGGAAGCCAATATGTCCCTGAAGAACCTGAACCTTACGGCTTCTTATACTTTGCTAAACGCCAAAACCACCAAGAGCAATGTTGCCTCGGAAGTGGGCTTGCGTACTGCCGGCGTCCCTCGCCAAAGCGCATCCTTATGGGTTGACTATACAGTGCCGAATAAGAAGCTCAAGGGCTTGGGCCTAGGGGCTGGAGTACGATATATCGGCCCGCGCTATAGTTCCGACAATACAATCAAATTGGCTGGCGTAGTTGTGGCCGATGCACAGATTCGTTATGACCTGGGTGGCTGGAGGTATGCCCTCAATGTTCGCAACCTCTTCAACAAGCAGTATCAAACCTACGCATATAGTACTTACGGATACGTTGGTGAAGAACGAACCATATTATTAACTGCTACTCATCGCTGGTAATCAGTACGACTAAACAAGCGGAGTACCAATAAGAAGGGCTGTCCTCAGCATGCAAAATCATGCAGGGCCAGCCCTTCTTATGACTCTATTATTTCAACCAACGTTTTTGAGAAATGATCCTTTTGGCTTTGATAAGATTTGAAGTTTTTGATAATGAAAATAGGATTAAAGCTAACCAAATAAACATAAATGAGATGAAGTGAATGGTGGTAAAACTTTCGTGATAAAGAAATACTCCTAATATGAGTCCAATCGTCGGCATCACATATTGAAATAAGCCAAGCACTGTCAACGATAATTTAGTAGCGCTATAGGAAAACAATAACAAGGGAATTACCGTAACAATACCCGTACAAACCAATAACCAGGAAGTTGTTGACAGTGTTAACACAAATCCACTGCCATAAGAATGTAAATACAATAAATAAATGAAGGCAAAGGGAGCGATCAGCAGCGTTTCCAACATCATGCTTGTAATCGCAGTAAGCCCGGCCACCTTTTTGCATAATCCATAAAACCCAGAGGATACGGCCAGCGCCAGTGAAACCCAGGGCACAGATCCGAAATGCAGCGTCATATTCAAAACCCCAATAGCGGCCAACAATACCGAAACCACTTGCCAAAAAGATAGTTTTTCCTCCAAAATAATAATCCCGATTAACACACTCACCAGTGGATTGATATAATATCCTAAGCTTGTCTCAATAACCCGATTGTCATTAACAGCCCATATATAGATAAACCAATTTATACTGATCAGCAGCGCTCCGGAAGCTACCCCAAGAAGCTTTTTAGGGGATCCCATTGCTTGCCGGCATTCATTCGAAACCTGCCCTATCTTTTTCATGAGAATAACGAGAACCGCCATGAATATAAAGGACCAAAAAATTCGATGGGCCAATATTTCGTGTGCTGGAACTTGTGCAATCGTTTTCCAATACATCGGCAATATTCCCCATAAAACATAAGTAAGAATTGCCGTTACAATACCATCTGTACCTTTCTCCTGTTTCATTTTATCTCCCTCCCTTTTGAGTTTACCTTTCATCTTAAAGTCCAATTGATTATGGCTAATGTCAACTATAATTATGCAACACAATCGTTTGCCAGCTATGTTGATACAAATGCCGATTTATATTGATCAAGCGACTTTCATCAATGTCCCTTACGCTGTTGATAAACTTCTACTATTAGTCGGATTTTTGCTGTTTATATATAAGGAAACGCTACGCGTCCTTTTAAAACATAGACGCTTTGAAACACAAAGGGGTAGCATAAACACGCCTCTGTGCTCTCTCTATGTTCAACGTTCCCTCTAAAATTTATACTTTCTATACTTACAAAAAAGCCACAGGCAATTCGCCTGTGGCTACAAGTGTTATAAATCATTCAAAATACTAAGAGGAAGATGATGCTAAATTATAAAAGGACGGATTTTTTGACTTTTTTTCAATAAGGATGACACTCTATACTGCAGCGGAGTCATGCCATACTCTTTTTTAAATGCATAGCAAAAATTGCTCGGATTTGAATACCCCATATCGTAAGCAATCTCACTAATGAATTTATCCGTATCCAATAGCAATAAAGAAGCTCGCTGCAAACATAGCTTACGAAGATAACGAAAAATAGTATCTCCATAGATCATTTTAAAACCTTTCGCTAGCTTTTTGGAATTCATCGCCAATTGCTTGGACAAAGTACTAACTGTAGGAAGTTCGTATAAATTTCCCATTAGTATTTCCGTTATTTTCTTGATCTGGTTGATTTCGAACTCGGTCAAAGAAACATATTCGGTTGTATCGATTCCTACAATCTCATTCGAAATGATTTTAGACATGATTTCCATTACTTTGCTTTCAAGAAACAATATCTTTGATTTCTCTGGCAGGTGGCAATTATAAATCTGACGAAAAGTATTTGCAATTTCAGGAGAGGTATTTACTCCAAGATAATATTGAGAACGAAGTTGATTTTCCAGTTGCTCGATCGTATCTTCCCAAATTTCAATTCCCAGACTTCCAAAATAAGAGGAAACGGCTGCTTTTTCGGCAGTAATTGAAATGCCTTGATATTTCTGACCAGCACAGCGTCTTATCGAACCACGTGTTTCGCAAGACATGGAAATAGAAAGATTATTGGGGCCAAAACATTTTTCCCCGGAACGATCTTCTTGGATGTATATGCATCCATCAACACAATATTCGATTTCAAAGTATTCTTGTGCCAAATCAAATATGGTTACCACATCTTCAAAAAAGACAATATCGAAAATAAACAGCATTACGTTTCCCATAAGAGTATATACTTTTATAGAACCTTTACCATACTCTGGTTTTATGTCATAGACGATTCCTCTGCTATTTTGATGATTTGCCAAATCACGTATTTCTCCAATTTGCTTATGCATTGCTGCATATTGCCTAAGCATGTCATCATACCCTGTTTGGGAATTTATATGAAACGTATGCTCCATTCACAATTTCCTTTCTTCTTATTGTCCACGTTTTACACCCCAAAGGATTGGTCATTTAGATAGGCAAGTAGAAATTACTGACTGCAATGCTGGTATAAATCAGCCTTTGTGTGGGCTGAAAAGTGACCTTGACCGTCTGTCCTTTATGCATAATCAGATGGCTTCCCAGCTGCAGGTGACGGACCTTTTTTCATTTTTGTGAATGGTAATGTCACCACAAGCAAGTGAAAAACAAACACAAGCAGTACTGAGGCAGAGTGCAAATCTAGTAGTAAAACGCCAGGGATTACCGCTTACAGTATCCCTGGCATTTTACTTTCCTCCCATTCAAACTTCACCAACCTATTCGTTTTATTGGCGGATTATTCCTGCTATACGCTTCAAATTCTCAGATTAAAGTGTCGTCCGTTTAACAAATACCACGATGTCGCCATCTGCTTGCCGATTCCTGGCCTTGACTGCCCCGTCCCCAAAGTCATCCACAAGGACAGGTGTGATAACCAGAATTCTCAAACCCGGTTCCAGCGCCTGCAGTTTCTCGACGACGCCCAGCCGATAGCGACCATGGAAATCCCCCTGGTAATGGATGATTTTCCTATCAGGGTAGCGGCGGTAATGCTCCACAATGCTTTCAGCCATAGTGTCATCCTTCAGGCACTGGGCGCGATAAAAAGCCTCCATTTGCTCTTTGGGCATAGCCTTTACGGACTGCATCTGGGTAAAGAAACGCCGCTTGTATTCGCCGTCAGGAGTGCGGTGAGCCGCAGGCAGGTACTGCCGCATCGTTTCATCAATCCCTTCCAGCGAACTCTGCCTCGCATAGTGCGAGGCCATCGGTCGGGGAAGGTTGGCGGCAAGCACTTGTAACCCTTCCTTTTTTGCGAACTCGACTAAGGGCCGGTAATCGCTTTGGTAGTTTGGCCAGGGCCGGGACTGCTCTAAGAAAGTGATTTCAGTTATGTTACTGGTCAGATAGTCATTCAGCGGTTGCTGCACATCGCGTTCAAACATTTCCAGGGAGATGGTCAGCATGGGGTGTTGGACATAAACGGCTCGCAACAACTCTTCTTCCAGACGATGGAGAGCTTGATTGTCGTGGTATTCGCCGAATATCACGACATTGTAATTCTTGACTAGCTGACTGACATCATCCACTGACATAGCTTTCCCGGAAACTGTTTCATAGCACTGGTAAACAGCTGAATTCGCTTCTACCATAACAGAAAAGAAGGTCATCCATATGGCAATAAGTAATGTAATTGATCTCATCATTAGCTTATCATATTGTGACACTCATGCCAAATCTCCACAAACGGCCTTCGAGGATCAGATCATCGATTTTTTTATCGAGGATATTATCAATACCAAAATAAGAGTCATATTTATCATTCCATTTTTTATTGATCACAAAATTTAACGTATTATAGTTGTAATCAGCCTCAACATAACGGTAATCACGCACCCATTCATGCCATAGAATACCACTGATTCCCGTATTTTGAATATCATCATAATGCAGCTGCAGCGAATACCTGTTTTTTGCCCTGCTGCTCAGGCGTTCATGGGTTTTGGAATTTTCAGCGTCCAGATAATTATAAGCAGATTTCAGCGTAAATTTATCGTTCAGATGCCTTCCAGCTTCAAGTTCAATGCCTCTTATCTTAGCTTTATCAATATTGATGTATTTTGAATTAAAAACCATGCCAGTCCCAGGAATGTAACTCTTTGTGTCGTTTGTTCCAATCAAGTCGGTAACATCGTTATAAAAGTAGGTTAATTTTCCAAAATCATTTCCTCTTTCTCCTTCGAAGCTTACATCATAATTAGTCGATTTTTCCGGTTTTAAGTCTGGATTACCAGTAACAATAACAGTCATGTTGGGTATAGGGCGATGAGTCATTTTCATATATAACTCACTGACGCTGGGCGCTTTAAACCCTTTTCCAAAATTTGCCTTAAAACGATAATTATTATCCATTTTGTAAGTCATACCAATTTTAGGACTAAAATCATCGCCAAATTTATTACTGTTATCATATCGCAGGGATGGAATAATTAAAAGTTTGCTATTAACAGCCCATTCATCTTGTACATAGGCGGCCTGATATTTTATTTCTTTTTCTGATATGGGTTTGTTTATTCCATGCTCAATGATCGTAGAAGCATTATCACCATTGTCTTCCAGCCGGGTCCCACGATATTCAGACGACCGGTATTCACCACCAAATGTCAGTACATGTTCATCATCCAATTTCACCGTATTTTTCCCATCAACTACCCAGGTTTTATACTTTGCTCTGTCAAAGTCACTATATGTTCCACTTTCAAGCAATGTATCATTATTTTTTTCCAGCTGATTAAAATAAGCCCGCA